>JGI24158J21664_10000026_pt1 | contig 66865 bp, 44 predicted proteins | sample Ectturendosymbi3_FD_21664 | JGI IMG/M metagenome (IMG submission 21664) | reverse complement strand
TCACAAGTTAATATCGGCAGAGCTTCCACGCCACGATCACTCTATTATTGCTTGTTCGCGCCACATATATCTATGGTGTTGTTCTTCACGCACATCTCGTTTGTGGTGAATCACACAATCAACGCAACACCACCGGAGAGGTTGCAACAAGAAGTCGGCACAGCAAATATAGCTTTGCACTCAGTATTCACTCAGAAGTCAGAAATAAACGATTAAGACGTATCCCCACAAGCCTGTGTAGACGTATCCTAATAAGCCACAGTTTTATACGGTGTGAAAAGAAACCTGCATAAGCGTAGTTTAATTAAACTATTCACTCAGGCGAACTGTTCACACCTGCTTTTTCTCGCTGAGACATTTCAATCATTTGTCCCATAATTGTTTTTAACGTCGCCGTAATGGTATTCACCAGCCTACCTCTTCAGGCTTTATGACCGAATCGACAAATTTCTTTCGGACATTAAGACAAGACTCGGTCTATGACCAAAAATATAAACACAGGTCCACACTCATAGTCTCACACCAACAATGGATTTTTCAAACTTGCGGAAGCATTGCTACAGATTCACCCATGCTTTTTTTCACACAGTATAAAACTACGACCCTTTCCGCTATCAACGGTCACTGCCTCACTGCACTACCTGCCAAGATGTCGCGTTCAACAGTCACGTGCAACAAAACGCCTGTTACCGTAACATTAAGTGCACTTTTGAAGATTTGTTGCCATGTTAATGTTGCACAATAAAGAACAACGATGGAACAATCCGCTCGCAACTTTCTAACCAACCTATGCAGGAAAAAGATCGGCAGTGAGTGAACTGCAAGCTCATCACTGCTTGACACCAGAACAGTGGACCTGGCTCTTGTGCAGTGTGAGTGTCATTCTAGCAAATAAACTGAGAATGTTTGGTCTTAGTTCCAATTTCAAGGGGGAAAATGCCCGTTTAGTCCCCTTGCGGACGCCCATGCTGCACGGCCTTCTTGCATTCGCCTACAACAACGAATGCCCTTGCATGGTTTTGCGATGTTGTTCACTTGTCTCCAGTATACACTGTACAGCAGTGGTTCCCGAACGGAAGGAACTCCTCCTCAGGGAGGACTTTCATGAGTTCAGGGGAGGCATTTCCACTTTATTAAGTTACCTATTCATTGTAAGCGTTGTACGCCTTTTTTAAGTTGACATTGGCTCTTTCAATTAGTTATATCACTTTATTTCTGTAAGTTATTTCGTGGATTATCACACGCTTTTGTTGACAAACTTTAGTGCCTTTATTGGACAACAAATAGTTTTTGTCCCACTTTTATTAATCAACTTATTGTCGTCAATAAAGACCATTGTTCTAATTGTAGTTAATACTAGCCTGCTAACCCAAACAATAAGGAGATGAATGAAAAGTACCGTAATGAGGCGAGGAATAAAAACTTTCAGGTGAAGGATGAAAAGTTCCAAAATTAGCAAATGGAGGAATGCATCAAAAAAGGTTGGGGACCACTGCTATAGAATCATGTTTAGTTTTGGTCCACCACAATTGGACAACCTTGCTTTAAATAAGACAAAACAACAAACCGAAAATTGATCAGGGCCTTGCAAACACTGTGCACTTTATGGTTGCTATGGAAAACAGGACAAATCCATGGTCCCAGCCATTTCATATATCCCGGCAAAAACTAAACCGTTTTCGCCGAATCACAACCTGACGGGCAAACTATGCTTTCATGTGCGACCTCCGTGATATGCAGTCAACACTATGTTGGCCAAACAGTAAACACATTTTCCAAGAGATGGTACAGGCACCGAGGTACTTGAAACAAACAAGATAAAGAGGGTGACAGGGGCCAAATCGCCTTATTGCGGCACTAATGATGCAGCGTTTCATGGCATCCTAAATAAAACGTTTATTTATTACTCTTGCACACTGTTGCTTTTGTAGAACAACCCAGATTTGACTCTCGTACCAACCAAACGCTCAAATTGATAATCAACGCATGATCACCCCTCATGTGAAATGATCCTTGTCCCCCCTTTTTTATGAACTTGCGATGTTCCTTGGTATATTTTTGTCATTCCTCTTTGACCAATTGTTTGATTCCTTTTCTGGCCACACATACAGGTTTTCATTTACCGATTTTTGTGCTTTGCTAAAAATTAGCAGCCCCTCCCTAGAGTACGTTTGTTAACTCACAAGCCCATGAGTCATGACCGCCTTTCAGCTTCCGCATTCCAGAGCCCGCTCTGTGTTGAGTCGTCGCCATGTTGCTCGTACCTGTGGTGATATCGTAACTGTGGCTTTATTGCTCTGTAGTTGGCGTCAGATAGTTTTTCATTTTTACTGAAAGTATTTATTATATGAGAACGGCCTATTTTGCAGTTATTACTTGCCGCAACCTGTGGTCAGCTATTGTGCCATTGTATTATCATTGCTCTAACGTTCACTGACAGTTGGTTTACTTGGTGGTCGACCTGGTGTGCGCTGGCTTGTATTGCTTCTGCTTATTTGCTGAGTCATATGAAACAATAAACAATTACCATTTTCATTTATTCGTTTCAGTTTTGAGTTTGCTCGCTTTCTCTGGCCTTGCTTTTGTCCCAGGCCCGTAACCAGCTTGGGACACCAGAGGGGGCGAAGAGTTTCCTGAGAGCGGCCAAATTTTTTAAACTATGTCCAATAGTTTTAAAATATGTCCAACACATTTTTCCAAGGGGGACGAAAATTATTCTAGGGGTGATTTGTAGGCTGGCCAATTCCTGCTAGCTTTTTTTTTATCTGCGACGTGTAGTCTTCAAAATATCTCTCGATTCTCTATAGAGCCTAGGTTCTTAAACTGGGGGGCATAAAAGGTTCGCAAGGGGGGTTCGATTATGGCAGTGACATATTGTTCAAAAGTAATAAATGCATTGTTTTTATCACTCGCAAATTCATTATCATTTCCTTATAAACGTAATAATCAAAACAAAGTAGACAGTACAATGCACAAAAACCGAGACCTCTTAAACTTGCTTGTTCAAACTCAAAGTTTGATTTATAAGTAAAAACGCTTTATGATTAGTGTCTTGTCTGCTTGGTTTCATTTTAAGTGGCAATGCGAATTTTGTCACAGAACTACATCATGCGCGACGATTTGACGATAGATTCTTCGCTTTCAATTATTGTAAAAAAGATCAAAATAATATAGTAAATTTTTCAGAAAGAACGTGGTTAGACGTCAGGAGCTGTTAAACCACTTCCGGCGCTATGTACGATACGTTTAAAAACCACCGTTTGAGGAGAGCACCAGTGTTTTTTCTGAAACGTACGTTTTCTCGCCAAAAGTGACATGTAAAAATATGTGCTCTAGCACGTACGTTTTACAACGTTTAAGACCCCTTGCTATTGTTGCGTAACGTGGTACGGGACTCGTACACCTTTTTTCTCTCCTTTATTCTCACTTAAGGGGCAGTTTTTGTGGTGTAATCCCAATGTACGTGGCAAAAGTTTGCGCAGGTAGTTTTTCTGTGCCTGTGTTTCCCACATTCCTCAATACTAGAATTTGATAGGGAGGGCCTACAGCCAAGTTTTCATCCCGGACATCATCAGACCTCTGCACGCCCCTGCATCAGACCTCGGCTGAACCCCTGGGAATGACTCACCGAACCCATTGGGTGCGATCGAACCCAGTTAAGGAACAATGATTTAAGTGAACAGCTCATTGGAAAGAGGAATGCAACTCTTTCATCCCTGTTCAAACCCCCCGTGCAAACAAAGAATGCGGGAGCGTTTAGTGAGATTATACGCCGGGCCAAGGCGTTTTTCGTGATTGACGTGTTTCAGTGGCAAGCAGCGTAATGGTTCCCAGCTTTCCAGCAACGTTTCTTTTACGTGCTTATTAGAACCAGGTCGCCACTGCAGAGTGCATTTGTGCAATTGCAGAGCTGGGCGTTCAAACAAGAACGAGAGAATGATGTCTACTCGCTGTGTCATGTATAAAAATCTAAAAATCAAAGAATCTGGATACTTTTGAGTCTCGCATGACACACAAGGGAATGAGGCGCTTGGTCTCCAGCACGCCGTGTTGCTGCCGTAACCTCCACCTGCTTCGAAGGATCTTGACGGGGGAATGTGTCACTGTGGGTTGGTTGCTATGAATCGTTCTTCTTCCTCTTCATCGTTCGAGCCAGTTGTTCTTATCCACTGCTTGGCCGCACTAGATCTCAGGGCAGGTATTGAACAGCCATTCGATTGCCTCGTCATCCAGAAGCATCAGGCCATGCGCTCCTCTCGATGGTTTGGACAGTAAAGGACAACATGGTCAACAATTTGTTCCTCTGCGCCATTCTCACAAGCTGCAGAAGGGTTCTATGCCTATTTGTGTAAGCAGGAACGGAAAAGGCCGACACCGGTGCGGAGGCGGTCAAGCCAGAACCACGCTGTTCTTAACAGGGCCATTCCGGGAGGGTGGGTGCCAATGACGGGGATGAAAGTGCGGAGTCTTGTAGTGATATCCAACCACTCCGCATTCCATCGGTGACCCGCCCAGAGCGCCGCACTTCCGTTGTTGCCATCAGATGAACTGATGAGTTGTTGTGCGACGGGCACAAATGAGTGCCGTCTTTTTCTAGTTGAAAAGCAACCCGTAATTATTTATCGACGTCTTTTTCAAGTTGAAAAGCAACCCCTAATTATTTCTCAAAGCGTTTGATACTCAGAACAGTTAATTTGATCGGTTTGTCTCTAGATAAAATTTCGTTGCTGCCTGATTCCGACATGCAAATGTGTATAAAACCATTGAAGGTTCGCACATATTGACTGTCTTACCAAATGCTCTACAACCCTGCACGAACTGTTGTACCCACATTTGATCGCAGCACAGTGTTCTGTAGACAAACGCTCTCTTAAGAAAACAATTATGAGTCTGCGACCTTACACGTTTCCTTCTATTTCGTTAGCGAAATTGCTGTAATCTAACCTTTACTTCCACTCTGCGTAATTGCTTTTCCTGCAGCGTTTGGTTCTTTCAAGCAATGCGCATGCATTGTCATGGTTATCTTGGTGCCGGTGTCAATTGATGCACACTTGCCTCTTACTCTGCTTGCACGCACCGCCATTGCTCCATTAATCAATATACTGCATCTCGCGAATTTTTTGAGTCATGCTGCTTCTTCTTTCGTATACACAATACTGGGCGATTTTTTTCACAATATAGAACGATTGACGAGTAGTCGTCAAAAATCATTGTTCAGATGATATTGTAGTAGGTCGTCTCTGTTAATGTCGGAGATGCTGCACGGAGTTCTCAGTATAGCGCATTCTTGCAATATGTGTTCTGCGGTCTGGACAGAGCCACGCTCACATTGGTTAGATGTTGCCAGGCCCATCTTTTCCATGTTCGCTTCAAAGCGACCGACTCCAGTACGGAGCCGGTTTAGTTGTACCCAAGATTTTCTGGGGTACTGATATCCAACTGGTTTTGGTGTTAGTTCATTGATGTGTAGTTCCAGGGGTGAGGGGACCTGTGGCAAAGCAATAGCTTCTCTTTCGAGATGCTCCACATATGGCCGTAGCAGCCGCCTTGATTTTAAACCAGTTGGACTAGGTTGCATATACAACGTGTGATGTAGATGATCAACATATTTAGCTTTGCTGTAGAGGCCCAGACATGAAGTGTCACGTCAGAGTTTTGGAGGACTGATTCTAGCCAGAAAGGGTAGATAACTTACTGGGGTACTTTTCAGACATCCTGCAATTGTTCACATGGCTTAATTCAGCACCACGTCAACTTTGTACGAGTGTAAGCTGCGACACCAGACTGGTGCGCAGTATTCAGCTGGAGCATATACCCGGGCTAGAGCAGATATTCTGAGAGCTCTGTAGGATGCCCCCCATTTGTGCCAGCCAGTCATTAACTAGGGGCACTCTAGCTGAGACTTTGCTCTTCAGCTCTTCGATGTGATGTTTGAGTGTTAGGCTGCGATCCAGATTGATTCCATGAAGTTTTGGAGTAGGCTCATATTTGATGGTTTGTTGTTGATCCAGGCAAATTTTTAGTTGGTTGTTAAGTTGGTGGTTACGGATATGGAACGCAGATGAAACAGTTTTGTTTTTTGAGTTTTAACCCTCCACCGTTTTAGGTAACTTTGCACAATATTCATATCATGGGAGAGGATGTCTTTTACCTGCTTGAATGTTGGGACAGCAATAGTCAGAGCAATGTCGTCTGCATACACATACCGATCAGCAACTGTTGTGGGAAGTTCGACGTATAGATATTACACAATGTTGGGGCTAGGACAGAACCCTGTGACACGCCGTTCTTTAACCTGTGGGGGCGGCTCTTCTGACCATCGCTAGTCACTAGAACAAAGGTTCTTGTGTAAAGTAGTTCCATTATAAAATTAGTCATTTTCTTACACTTAATGATTTTTAACAGCTTTAAGTGAAGACCCTTGTGCCAGACAGAGTCATGCTTCATTGCGTACACAGGCTTGCTCGTGATGAACACCAGCTCTGAAGATGCAAATTCGATTTGCTGCCTGTGATTGTTTTGAACAGATCGATCCATTTCATCACGCGAACAAACAGGTTTGCTGCCCAAATGCATTGCTCTCGGCAGCTAGTGACTCAGTTACAAGATGATGTGAGCTACATCAATGTTTTGGTCATCCTCACGATGACAGGTTCACCTTGCAGCAAGATCAAAAGTAAAAACAAAAGCTCATTCAGTGCAGCGATGTTTTCAATGGCATGCCCTTGTACTTACCTTGTACTCAGCAGGGTGGATATTTTTTTTCATTGAATAATAACAAAAACAATTTGAACATCACCAACATAACAAAAAGAAATTCCACTCCGGTTTTCTGCTGGAAAAGTTTAAGTAAGAAGTTTAGCATGCCAGGATTAACGCATATATTTTTTCATAAATCCGTAGCGTACCCAGTAGTTGAGCGATTAAGTATCGCTCTGTAGAAAAAGTTTCTGGACAGTTATGGTTGTTTTTGTAACAACTGGATTCACAGTAGTTTTTCTATCTGCATTTAGACGACTCACGCTTGTCGCAAAACGAACCAAAACGTGGAGAATCGAGCGTTGCACCTCCGAGACAATGGTTTTCAAGCGCGTGTGCCGTTAGGATGCCATCGTTTCTAACTTTTTGAACAATTAAAACATAAAATGACAACTGCAAATATAGGTGTAGGAGCAGGCAACTTTTGGGGGTGCAGATATTTTGCCCGAATTTCCCCAAATTTGCTCGAAAAAAGTTTTATGCAACAAACTTTTCCCATACAAATTTTCTGTAGCTGTTGGTACAATATATTTTCCTGCACCATGCTGCCATAGACTTGAAAATAGAAAATCTGGTGCTTGAGATTTGGTTCTTAATACGCTAGGCTGTGCAAAAATAATTTCAGAAGCCAGCTAGCTCAGTTCTTTTGAGCATCTGCCTCAAAGTTCGGACGTTTTCCAATCACATTCCAGCTGTTGCTGTCAGCAACAAACCTCAAATCTCGCTGATGTAGGCCTCAACCCACTTCCATCTATGAATACATATGTGCAGGGTTTTATAAGGGGCTTTAGGGACCCGATTCGGGTCCCTAGTATTTCAAATCGGGTCCATAGAATCCGAGAACATTATCATCGGGTCCCTAAAATTACAGAAAATCGGGTCCCTAGAATCAGAGAAATAGGGTCCCTACAAATCCATGCCGGGTACCTAACATTTTCCTTAAAAAAAACCTGCATATGTGTGATACCAGTGGCGTAGCCAGACCAAAATTTTGTGGGGTCCAAATCTTTTTTGACTTTAAGCGAGCAACAGTATTTTGTTTGGGCCACCTCCTCTCAAACGACGAAATGATAAGATATGCTTGAAATTTGTGGGGCATGACCTCCTGGGCCCTCCTGGCTACGCCTATGTTTGATATATGTGACATGTGTCATATCAATTATACTTTATGACTGCACCATGAGTCTCATAACACTGTCTATCTAACTGCACATATATGCAACATGCAACAAACGACTGGCAAAATGTGTTCATCCAAACACCGTAGTCAAAATTTAAGACATACGTTTTCTGTACATGCTTAGCATGGACTCTACTAATATGAAGTAGGTGCCTTGCAGTGTACTTATTTCCCACAGTGTACAATTAACAAAGCACATAAATGAAATGCTTTCTTTTGCCAAACTTTCAAGTGAATCAGTTTCTTATCAAGTTTTACACACTAAAGCATGAAGTTACTAGAAACAGTTTGGCCAATATATTAAATGTGTTTTCTATGACAAAATAAACTTTTATTTACACACTCAGTAACAAGGAATAATCTCATTAATATGTTTAAAAATTCCGAAGCTTCTTTGCCCGAATTTTTGACAAATCAAAACTTTTGGGGGATGCGCTTGCACCAAAGTTGTAAATTGAAAAAATCCACGATCTTCTCTCATTCACTTATCAACCACGTTTACAGCTTCCGCGAGGATGAGGAGCGATCGGTTGTTCTACACTTCTTTTTTGTCGTGAACAATTAAAGAAATCAGGAGTCCGTTTAAAACCAACTTTACCCGCGAACAAGCACCTTTTGTCGAAATTAACTTGTAATTCAAACACTCACCAGTAATCAAGGTAGCGTCAACTGACTTGCGCAATTAATATACGTGGTCAAACCGGTTTGCAAGCTGTCACTGTTCCAGGTTCGATTAATCGCCTACCAACCTTAGTTGTCCGAACATCTCGACTATTAACCAAAAATTCGCACTCTCGAAAATCGTTATCAGCAGTTGATATCGGTAAACAGCTTGTCTTTTGGCAGATGAGACAGTTCAGGCTGGTCTGGATAATAACCCTAAATTGGTAGTTGTTCATTGAAGACAACGCCCAGATTTGCTGCAGGGGAGGATGTTACTAGGAGTGGAGCTTAAAACTCTTACACTGCGCTTCAAATCAATCACGTGTGAGCGAACGCCAGCAAAAATGCTGGTTGAATGTTATTTTGTTTCCCAACTTTTCCCAACACTGGTTACCGCAGAAAACTTGGCGAATTTTAGCTGAAAGAAATCTCCCTTCGATTTTGTCACCGCTGCCAATGTATTCGATTTGGAAAGCGATGCAAGGCTGCAGGCGTACAGTAGATAGATCTCGCAAACATTTTTATTTCTTCTGCAGGTCGCTTGCAATAGCAGTAACAGCAAGGTGCTGGCCTTTTGCGGCAACCAGCATCAGGATGTGCCAAGCCGGTCATGCGGAAGCAGTCTACAAAGCATCTCTGACACGTTGCTTTCAGTCAGCTGCCGCCACGCAGGTAACTCTCCGCCATTGCGTCTTGCTGATCTAAACTGTCATGTTACTACAGTTTGTCATCAGTGCAGTTCAAAAATGGTTCTGACTAAGTGTGCACGGTGTTTGCACCTTGCGCAGAGGGTTGTTTGGTCTGTAGTTTTCAAATGACTCCAAAATTTCTCTATATTTGCTTTATCGTTTTCTTTCCAGTGAATTTTTCTGATGAAAAGTTTGTTTTTTGGATGATTTCCCATTGCTTATTGAGCGTTTTGTCATGGTTAGCTGACCTGCATCGGAAAAATATGTCTCGACGAGACTTTGTGCTTGTGTTTGAAAGATAAGATATACCACGTCACAATCCACAGCCTTATTTCTCGAACGTACGCTCTCAGTCAGATCGCACTTCCGTATAAAGACCAATGCTGCTTTTCTGTGCCATGCGCGTTAGTCAAAAAAGAAAAAAGCTTGGTCCCTTCATAGCAGCTGACTTAGCGCCGCTTTTGATTCTGATACGTACTGGGGGTACCACCGCCGCGATCATTCGACGTCAGCAGTTTATCCAATCCATGTCGTACTTTTGGGGAAGAACAAAACTATGGTGGCGCAGCAAGTCTTTTCATTGACTTTTGAAGTTCAAATGTTTTTTTTTACCTGCAACAAATAAGAGAACCGTTTCACAGGCATGTCATTCAGGACAGAACTCGAAACGTTTTAGCGGTACAGGTTGGATTCAGGTATGTACTCTGCTTTGCTCTAGCAAGCATCGAAGCTGAACTGCTGCTGATGCTACCGAGGTATTATGCGGGTGCACGTGAGGAAACAGCGGAGGAAGCACTTTACCGAAGGTAAGCCATACCCAGCACGGGCGGTCACGTTTGGTCCGTATCGAGATTCCATGACGTCCTGAGCAGCGCCAGCGAAGTCAGGTGTAAGCAAGGTTTAGTTCAGGAGCGCCCGTGGTGGCGGTCGCAGATTTGCATGATGCTTGTTCTGCTAATGAACTTGTCATCTCATTTACAGGCAGATCGATTTAGTGCACTACCATCAGCACAAAGAAATCACAGCATGTTGTACATATATCAACATTTCTACGATTAGTTGAACGTTTTCATTGCTAACCTTTTCGTTGGTTCAAGCTTAAGTCTGCTACCTTGTTTTGACTACTCAATTAACACTGAAATGCTTGGCAGCAATCGTACTTTAGTCAACACTACTTTAGCATGTACAGTACTTCACCACGCAGAAGAAGAGATGTCAAGTGCAACCAATAACCTGTGTTGGAGTGATGAAGACAATTTTATTGAAACGTCATATTCCTAAATGCCAAAATATTTCACCCAAATCTGCTTTTTCAATGAGCATCAAAAACGTTTTTGTTGACCTCTGATGGGAAAATTAAGCAAACGTGCGAGCAGTGTTGAGGTAAAGACGTATTTGCAGTGAAAGGCGAGCGAACTCTTTCCAAACCGCGAAAATGACATAAAAAGTTTGATTATTCACGGCTGTCCGTTCCTTTGGCGCCGACCAAGACGGATTACGAAAGCCGCAGAGAAAAGTTTTAGTTGGTTGTGTTTTAACAGAATTACACCACCTTTTATTTATAGTTGCAGTGCGTACTCTTCGCACCTCGTACTTCGCTTTCTGAGTTTCGTCGTGGTTTATTCAGAACGTTTGTTTTCGCGTCAGCGCTGAGATTTCAGAGGTTTACCAAAATCAAATTCCACAATCCACAAACGACTTCGGTTAAAAAATATGAAGCCTGACTCCATCACGACAAACCCGGTTCTATTCTTTTTCTTTTTTGTGCTCGTGGTGAAGATTATAACTGTAGTCTGAGGTAAGCCGTTCATCAACACCAGGCGTGTAGTGGGGTGAGAACGCGTCCCCACACCTTATTGTGCTAGCAATGTTACTTGAAGAGTTAGATTTTTCATTTCAATTTCTTCGAGTAGCGCCTGGAGCAGCATAAATGACAAACGGACAAATTATCTCGTGTATAGCACCGTCGCATGGTTGCGTAATTACTCTTTGTGACGTCCACAATGGTATTTGCGTACTCCACGCTTTATCTCATTGTTTGCATTTATCGAAACTCTGCTATTTTCGTTTCAGAGGAGTACTGTAACTAGTTTTGAAATTTTCAGGCCGTTACGGACCAGGCCCGTAGCCAGGTTTTAATTTTTTGGGGGACAAAACACATTTTCAAGCGGGCAAGATTTTTGATTTTTTTATATGCTTTAATAAAAACTTTTCTGGCCACGACAAAATTTAGGGGAAACAAAAAAATTTGAAGGGCATTGCCGCCGAATGGCCCCCCCGTGGCGACGGGTCTGCTGCTGGGTAAGTTGCAGCTTGCCTGAGTGGATTGCGAGAACCAAAGGAGTTTTTTGCGTGTGAGGGCATCTGATCGATGTTGGTGTTGGAGTTTGTCTATAGCCTAAATCAGGGGTGTGGTGGGGTGGGAACGGCATTCCCACACCTATTTTTTAGCAATACACCCCTGACCAACACAACGTAACTGCAAGCGGAAGAAGGTTTTGTGTATTTCCTTGTACAGATTTGCTGACTCTGTCCAGTCTGTTTCATTGTGCACTTTGTAATCATTTTAAGGTGACCCAATGGCTTTTTGGAAAACGGTTTCAGATTCCAAACTTCGCTATTTCAAATGTCTGGGAAATATTTTCGCTTGGACTACAAGCAAGAGCATTTTCTTCGTGTCTCAGTCGAGTCGAAGCTGGTAAGGTTAAGATTTACGGGTGTTGGCCAACATCGTTGTAAAGCAGCTTTGCTGTAAAAATTGACTTTGGAAGGAGATGCTGAGTAAATGGCAGGGATGTTGCAGGGGTAAAGGTGACGGCGTACAAATGTCCTATACCGCATTTTTTCACCTAGTATGGTTTGCCATGAAATTTACGAACGTCGGGTGAAACTTGTACCGTGCTAAATGAATGCTGTGCCTTGCCTGTCGCATCAACTGCTGCTTGCATTACACAAATGCGAAGGAGGTCGGACATGTGGACCTCGCGTCAGGAATGTCTCGTGCTGGGTTGTTAAGTTGGTCGTAGCTTGTTTTCGATGTAGCTCGTATGTCCAGACATAGTTGCACCGTGTTCTTACGACAGTTGCTGCCATTGATTCGCTAAAGAGTTAGACCCAACAAGCTGGTTTCAACCAACAGCGGTACGAATCACTCGGATAAGGCGAGCGGGCATTTCCTCGCAGCTGGTCGCAATTAGGTTACCCGTTGAGCCTGAAACCTTTTTTCACCGAGGGAACTTTCCATCACAAGTACCATCTGAGGAAACTGCTCGCGTGTTACTCGTGTGTGGTCTGTGAAGATAAAGCCAAGCCAAAGCGAAGTGCCAATTGAAGGCTTGCACTTGTCCTGACGATGTAAGTCCTTTCGTGGTGAGTTCCGAGATGAGTTGGTTGACGACTGTCAAAGTGATGCACTGTCTCGCGCCAGGTGCATGGCAGGCCAAGCCTCTTTTTCATGCAGTTCAACATTCTAAATGGATAATTTTACAGGCAACCTTACCATGATTGAGCTGCACATTTGGACCATGTGTTGTGTTGGCAAGAGTATGCGGCGGTTTGCATCCTATATTGCAAAGGTCGATTAGCAGTAGATTTTCTGCGTTTCCGGTTCCTTTGAAGTCTCGACCGAAACCAGAGTTGTGCACTCAACTTGACTGGATACCAGAACCCACTCCTCTCTTTTCTAACTCGTCCGGTACGATGTTTGCTAGCTTCAGCAACAATGCACGCGAATTACATTCCTACCATCGCGTAAACTTGATTTCAATAATTCAGAATGCTGAAATATTGATTTCGTGACCAATTGCTGTCGCCATCGGTAACAGGTTACCAGATGTTGGTTTTTGTCCCACAGTTGTGATTGGAAGGACCGGAAATCTGAAGGGCGGTGAATAAACAGTCAAAGGTTTTGAAACTTGATCCTTCCCACACTACCTCCTCCTCCTACCTCGTACTAACGTGGAAGTTTGTTCCCGGTTTGACTCAGGCTGTTGTATGTGGCCGACGTCCCAAAGAACTCAACCATGAAAAAGAAGCTGAGCCGAAAAAAACTTCGCACAAACCTCGATTCCAACTTTCAGAGTTCTGTTTTGTAACAGGCTTAAAGCTGGTTCTCTAAATCTAAAGAATGTGACCCCACTGGAATTAATATGCTCTCAAACAAAAAGCGTCTCTCAGGCGTTACCCTATAGTCCAGCCGATGGACGGTGGCTGCCTTCAAACATGTTTAAACCTTGTTTTCAGTATCTTCCGAACTAAGGCCGTTTGAATGTAATTCTTCAGATCTGTTTCTTTTCCATCTTGTCAATCAGCTAAGACCGAATTACTCGAAATAATTTAGAAGACATTCCAAAATTCACGTCACAATGACCAGAAAAAGCACAGAAAAACCACTTCAGGTGTTTGCTCCGAAAACATCGCCTTCAAAGTGAATCTGTAAGAAAAAGAAATCTAGTCTTTAAATTCGTTTCACACGAACCTTTGCTTATCCATCAATATTTGATTATATGCGCTTGTTTCTGTAAAATAGTGTACTGTAGTTTAAATCATTTTTGTTCAAGTTCAAGGGAGTAATACCTAATGTTTTGGGACCCCAAGAATCCCCAAAATATATTCGGTATTAAGCCTTCGAATTCCAGAGACTCAAGAGACCTGAATGTCACCTTACGTCAAACGCGATCTCTGGAAACCTCTCGATTTTACGAAGCTATTTGTCTTTTCGGAGATAGCTCTGCGTACGTCACCGAAACCTGCTGCATAGCGTCATAGATGAACAGAAACTATCCAGCAGGTCCCATCCTAGGTGCGGTGATAGTCAGTTACGAACACTTCAACCCGTTGGTAGCGTCATTGCCCTCAGGTTCAGGTAAATTTTATGGCTTCAACTCTCTTAATGAAGTTTGTTTCGCAAGTTGCTGGTACTTCTTGCATGGCTCTTGAACCGAAGGAATTTGTTGTTTTTGCTGGCGGTCGCTTTTATGTCAGGGTTCAAAGAACTTGCGAATGCTGTTTTGGTTTTATTAAATTGGAACACTCACGTTGAAGACCCGTGGTTTGCAATGAGGTTCGTTAATATGGTGTCGGTCGTTTTATTTTATTTGTTTTTTTTTACCAAGATCGTTTTCTCATCAAATCCATTCATAGACTTTAAAAAAATTATTTCACTCGTCTGCCTGATGGCAAGGATGCATATTTGATATCTTGGGTCTTTAAGGACAATAGAAAGGTGAATACCACTGATTCTTAAACGTTTTATCCGCACTCCTATACACCAACACCATACACCAAAATTTCGCGTCACCGTAATAGTGAGTCTTCTTTGCGATTCCTCCAAACCTTCCACGCCTCCCTAATCCGTTTTTTGAACTTGGCGAGAAGAAGCGCGTTGAAATCAGTGACGTAACTGACAGGGAGCAGGGGGGCGAACCGCCACCCCTGGCAAGCTAAATGAAACCGGGCCCCAACTTAGCTTATATTTCGGTATTTAATATTCTTTTGGTTTTCAGTAGGTTGTTGTTTTGTGCGTTGGTCGGAATGTTTTCCAGTTATTTCGGGTTTTAGTATAGAAATCCACGTCACTATCGTTTCTCTCCTTTTTGTGAGTGTTGGTTAATGGCCCACCTTCAGCTAAAATTTTCCCCTAGCTCAAACCTCTAGTTACGCCTTTGGTTGATATAGTATTTGTATTTCAAACTTGGCAGGAAGGCGTAAAATACATGTGGGAATCTATTTTGCGATTTTCAGGTGGTTGCTGTTTGTAGAACGGGAATAATGCAGTCTAAAATCCGAAGAACGAAAAAATAGCTCCAATTTTTGAACGTTTGACCCTCCTAGACGCAAAAAAGGGTTGAAGCCAAACGTGTTTTCAAAATGACCTCTGAGCGAAATTTCTTTATTAGGAATCAATTTTCTAACCTGTATACTTTTAGCTGCACAACCCTTTGTAAAAGGCCACTACAGTAATGGCATGGATCCACNATCGGGTTTTCCCCTGTAGTGCGTCACAGCAACGGCACGCAAGAACAAACAACGTCNTAGGATGCGCTCTACAATAACCTTTCCGACAATGTCTACGATTTCGATGTGCAGCTCCACCGGTTGGTGAGCTGCGATCAAAATCGTGATTCTGAAAAAACTGGTTTCGACGAAAATGCCCGTATGGGTTGACTTGGGGGGGCTCAGGACCCCAACATTTTGGAAAACATTCGAAAAAATAAGAACTGGTGTGTGTGCCGCCTCTATTCAGACAGGCCTGAGATTACAACATATACGCACTGGACAGCTGTGCAAGCTTTAAATATTGAAGAAATTTAAGTGCTTGTGCGGAGCTTGTTGTGGAAATAACATTGAAAGTGCATCAGCACAATATTAGATGTCAAGGAAGCAAAAGAAAATCTGTCTGCACTAAGAAAATCTGCATATTGCGAAAACCACTGGAAATATGCAAAACATTTTCGAAACCAGTGAAGCTGTCATATTGAAGGCGATCAATAAGTCAACCAAAAGGTCATCTGTCTGCTGACTGCATGACTCAACTTCCAAAGACGTATGCATTGCATAGTATTCCTATACTTGCCTTCGATTTTTCTGTTCCATGAAGCCATTTGTCTCGCCCGCGTAGTTTATCGATAGTGAACTTTGATCATGATGGGTGCAATGGTGTTGGGTGTATGCCGCTTCCGCTAAGACAAATGCGTGTCTGTGAGTGAGGTTAATTTGTCATACAAATATCAATGTCTCCATTCAAAAACCTGCGACTCCGACTCCGCAACCCTGGGTGAAAGTGGAGGAAAGGCGTATATGTTGCGACAATAGGCAGATACGCAATGCTGTTTTATTGGAATTTTCTAATCAAGTCAAAAACGGCAGCAGCAAAGCGTGGAATAACGACAACGCTTCATTTTGACCTCACAAGCACAAGCAATCTTGAAAGAATCGCACACAATGTCCATGCTTTTAGCAGTCATTACAAAAGTCGACAGTTCTTAGTTTACGGCGGTTTTGCATTTGTTCCCTGCGTCTGGAGCGAACCAAGTCAAGAGAATCTTGAAATAGTTATCAACTACCACAAAACAAACTTCATTTCCAACTCAAATTAGCTTTGTTTGATATGACAGCCACCGCTTTTTAGTGTAAAATTGTTGTTCTGCTGACCGCTCGTTCTAAAGTAACTCCTGTATCATGCTGGTAACCCAGGGTCGTCGCCAGCGCCCCCCCCATTTACAATCTGTGGCCCCAATTTCATGTTTGGCTTCCCGGTTGCTGCATACATCCAATATTGTATTTAAAAATGTGGCCCCTCTTGCGGTTTTTGGCCCCCCGGCTGCGAAACCCTGGCGACGGGCCTGTGGTAACCTGCCCGTCTTTTATGCTTCTTTGTGTTTTAGTCCAAAATATCAGTTTATATCACGTTTTGGTAATAACTGTTTTCTTCTGAAATACCTACAAGTACTGTGACAGTGAACGGCAATAGCCAGCTTCAAATCATATTAAGCAAAAATCCACTTCGCCTTCTTGAAAACTAGCCCTGATATCTATAGACAGTAGTGTTAGCCACATTTATATTTCCACTTTATGTTGGAGCAGAAGGAAGTTTAAAAAGGTTCCAGGAATCACAGAACAAAACCTAATTCTTCAGGTGTTACAAATATTTCTGCCTCTTCTATTTTATGAAGATTTAATTTTGTGAGGAATTTGTTTTTGTAACCCCAACGCTAACGAAACATGCCTTAAGCGTCCATCGATTGCCACTCTAAGCGGCTGTTCATCAACAAGGTCACCAGCGCCGTAGAAAGACAGCGCCCAGTCAAAGACTAGACCTTGCTAGGTCATGGAGGCCAGTACTGCACATTGCCGGCCAAAAGGTGTGCGGTAGTTTTTTTTTATCAGGGCTCCCTTTTGCTTAGGCCAGGAGGTGGCGCAAGTGCTACTAAAAATTTAGATGCAAAACTTTGTATGTGCAGTTTGTCAGAACAGAAATTAATGTTCTTTATCAGTTACTGTTTTCGGACACAAAACTTTGTATGTGCAATTTGTCAGAACAGAAATTAATGTTCTTTATCAGTTTACTGTTTTCGGACACAAAACTTTGTATGTGCAGTTTGTCAGAACAGAAATTAATGTTCTTTATCAGTTTACTGTTTTCGGACACAAACCTTTGTATGTGCAATTTGTCAGAACAGAAATTAATGTTCTTTATCAGTCTACTATTTTCGGACACAAAACTTTGTATGTGCAATTTGTCAGAACATAAATTAATGTTCTTTATCAGTTTACTGTTTTCGGACAGTGTCCACGTCAAGACTTGAGTCCTTGTGTCCTTCCGAGAGTAGCAGTAAAGCTGCCGCCGCCTTGAAGATATAGATCGAAGTTGGGAATCGAACCCTCAACCTTTCTTTGTAGCTGTGGTGAGTGTATTGAGGTTATGCGTTCGACGAACGCCTTTTAGCTCACTCAGCTGAATGAACGCTCTTGTAGCTCATTTCTACAGTGTTTGCCCTTAGCTTATTAGCTTTGGATTCATTCACGATGGTGATTCCCACATGATATCCATGTTCACTCAGACATGACCGAAGCACTAACATCGTTTACACCAGGAGTTCCCAACCGTCGTCTGGCCATGTACCCCTTCAGTATTTCGACAGATCAGCAAGTACCCCTGAAACTTCTTTCGACAAAAGGCTAAGCAAAACAACAAACGCCACTAAATTTTTAAAGAACCTTGTCTAAAAGTTTATTCAAAATTGATCGACCTTTTCACAAGTATTTTATCATGGCTAATTATAAATACTGTATATTTTACAATCAGCTTATAATGATTTTTGAAAATGATATTCACTTACATATGTATGAATATTTCGAAATAAATAATATACAAATATATTTTTCCTTCTATTGCTAACCTTAAATGTATCGCTCAGACAAGCAAATGTACCCTTAGGGGTACATGTACCTCAGGTTGGGAACCCTTGACTTACACAATCATTATCACCGAACAAAATGCATTTTGTGAGGTCTTAGACAACGTATTTCTTGAAAACGAAACATAGCACAAACGGTTTGAACGACAGTAGCCAACTTGTAAAAACACTTTTCAGAGGTAATGCAAGAGTTAAAATTCGACTCAATTTATAAGTGGACAGTTTGTGCGAACTGCGTCGACTTGAAATTGGTGCATACATATGTTTGAGTTGAAGTGGCTTGCGCAGACATCCGAGACCCTATTTGGGGTCAACAGATGCAACGAGCTGACCAAATATTCCAGGGAAGCGATGCTCGGTATGAAAAGTAAATGTTTAATGAACTTTAAGGTCCGCTGTGGTTGAAATCCGATCATGCACATGATTCATGAGGAAGATCGATACAGTCCGAAACAGGCGCTATCCTTCTGTTTGCTTGACTGAGAACCTGTTGCTTTCATTCCGAATATGGATTTTCCAGGAGGGATAATCAACGTAGCGCCGTTGCTTATCATCGGCTTTTAATCAAGGATCTCATTCTGAGCCTCGTCGACGGTTGCGGCGCTCATAGCTGCTGTGCATACGATGTTGTTGACCAGATCATCTTACGCAGGATTGCCTGCAAACCTGCAGCATATTTACACATAGTTTTTAAGCATAAACTAAAATGTGTAAATGCTCTGCACTCGCCACATGAAATTAAAAATAATGGCATCCATTAATGTTTCTTAAACGTTTTGGAATAATAGATCCCATGGTATTTAAACTTGGTGTGGTGAATCCCTCAAATCACGCTTGATCATGCTTGATCATAAGGAAAAAATCATAGCTTGTTGTCTGCGGTTACAATGAACATGTTTTTCTCACCCGGAACGCTACTTTTCTCGTACTGGTTTGGAAGGCATGCGGGCGGCTGACCCCGTAGCTATAGTTGGCGACTCGCGCTAAATGTCCGTTGTGTTGAAACGTGGCGATCATGGGCGTCCGCAGAAATTTTTCCAGGGGGGGCAACCTCAAGATTTTACTTATCCTGTTCATGTTGCTGACGATGCAATGCAAATGAACGTTCACAAAACGCTTTGCCCTTCCTACACTATAACGAAAATGCTCCTTGTTACGGCAACAGTCGTAAAAATCGCGCTTCGTTGGCGCAGCAATGCATCTTTTTCATTCATGCTTCTTTTCAAGCAGTACAAAACTACGAAGCTTACCGCTATCAGCAGTCACTGTCTCGCAGCATATTCTGCCAAGGTGGCTGCGTGTTCGCTGAAAGGATGCGCCCGGAAACGACAGCCCAAGATTAGAAGAGCGAGAAAAAATGAACTTCCTGAAGTTTTCTGTTTTTAAAATTGTTTCTCCGATTTTCTGCAACTTTGTTTATACCATTCAGAGCCCACTAACATCCATCATGAACATTTCTAAAACCACGACGTTGTTGCCGTAAAATTACATGCGCAACAGGTCGGCTGCAATTGCTTGTCAAAAAAATTGTCAAAACCCGTTTTTTTTTCGTTTTTTTTCATAAGACACGTTTCCAAGCACCCGCGGTGGGCTCACCTGCAGTAGTTTGTTTCTCATAGCTTTTGAGCGGTGGGGTACAGACAGTGGATTTTCACGATCTTATTCAAACTTGGAAATGACATATTATCTATTTATTATTCTGATTCTAAGCAAAATAAGTTAACCATCTCCAATTCTTTTTCTAAACATGTAGTTGGTGATCAGGAGAACGAACACAAATTTATCGGAAATCAATATTAACTGCAACAGCCCACATTCCACACAACGTCTTTTGCATCGACTTATAACTTGGTTCGACGTTTGCTATCTCGTCGTTAGAGCAGGAAGAGTTATAGAGAACAAACGCACTTATGTGAAGAACAGTGTTGCAAATAACTTTCTCAGAACGGATGATGAAAGATTTGTTCAAAATTTCAATAGAATTTCGACTCCTCAAGTTAGAAATAAAGTTTCTAAATGCTTACTTTGCACTTCGTTTGGAGCACGTGTGGTGTGTGGGCGCCCATCTCCGCGTACTCTGCACCGGGGTCCACACCACTTTGCAGTGAATGTTGCACTGTTGGCGCAAGCCATTTGCACTCTGCGTGAAGCTGTCTCTTGCACTCAAGAATTTATCTCCAAGCACGAGGTTGGACAGGCCGCAAGTACCATTCTTCATGTCTTCGGTGTGTCCAGACCGGGATTCGAACCTTCCACCTGCCAGCAACAGTGGAATGTGCTCAAGCATGGTGCCACCAGTGGTGCGAGGTGGCTTTTCAGTTCAAGTGGTACTCGGGAAGCTTCAGGGTCATAGGCGCATTGCACAGTTTAGTGTTAGGAAAATTAATGGAGCCTATTATTGCAACTGGCTCAAATTACACGTCTGGTTGCAATATAGAAATTACTCTACGGTTAAATGCAAGCCACCGTGACTAGTCAAATAGCTGTTGTTACCAGGGTTGCGGAGTCGGAGGTAAAATATCCGACTCCCCACTCCGACTTTACAAATTTCCGACTCCGACTCCCGACTCCGACCTTTCCAAAATTTCCTGCTCCGACTCCTTAACATAAAGGGAATGAAATTTGGCTGTTAAAATCAATGGAAATCGTGGTACACAGCAAGAAATCTCTGTTTCAACAAAAGTTTCAAAAGAAATTGCACCATTTCAACAGGAATTCCCGATTTAGGAGAGTGGTGTAAAAAATGATCAAACTGGACATCCTGAGTCGGAGTCGGACAAAAAAAATCCAACTCCAACTCCCAGTGTTGTTAGGAATCCAACTCCACCCAAAGACCTCCGAGTCCTTACGACTCCGCCTACGCCTCCACAACCCTGGTTGTTACTCAATTAAAAAAGTTGCGGCCCCCGCAATAAATTGTTTTTCTGGCAAATCATTTGTCTGTTTTACTGATATAATAAACATAATAAACGCATTTGAGCAAAACAAGTTCTTCTGGAACGGATGGTACGCAGTAATCGAAACAAAGCAAGTGGGGCGCGATCTGAAGAAGGTTGATAACCATTGACGTCGAGTCTTAGACGGTACCTAAAAGCTGCAGGTTATCCAGATTCAATTCCCTTTGTTCACCTATAGTCCTGGATCTATCCGAAGTACGCCATCCAGCGGGTGCCCACTCCGGCGACAGGATGCTCAACACGGCTTTTGCGCCGACGAGATATTTTAACTGGGAAGCAACTTCGAACGATTGTCACGATTTGCAGTGGAACTTAAATATACGCCCAATTATTGCGTTCAAAGAGCATTGTTCACCAAAGGGGTGCTTCTGGCTGGCCTCCAGCCAAGGGCGTGCAAAGCTCCGATGATTCAGGACCTTGCTGATATCTCTTCCAAAACAGACAGAGTGAATTAAATCCGGCTACTCTCGACTATGATGCTCCTCCTTTTGCCATTAATTTTACGTGGTGTTTCGGTGTCCAGTGGCATAATATGAGAAACATGAGATTTTACCTCTCATAGCCACAATCGTGGCCGTCCGCAAGGAGCACATCGAGCATTGCACTTGAAAAGCCAAGTGCAAGCTTATTGATTAAATTAAACGCATGCTTTTGCAGTATTAACTCCATGTTTTTTACATATTAATTTATAACACAATTGTTTATTATGACAAGCAACAGACCATTCAGCTGTTATGCTCTTACATGGTTCATCACCATTTTCCCAAAAGCACGGTCCAAGGGCATTAATTTGGATATTAACTTGGATGATGGCCACTGCTTTTTCGCGCTGCAATTTTCCCAACTCCAACTGCCCTGTATCTCTTCACAAGACTGTTACAATACAATGCTATATTTCTCTTTAGTGATGTAACAGTGTTTTGAAAGATCGCTTTCAGTAGCGCTGAGCGGTTGGTTTGCTGTTACCTTTGAGATCAGTGCATCCTTTGAAGCAAGACATTGACGTTGATTTTGCAGCAGTTATAGTTATCATAAAACCAACGTCATGAATGCATTTAAACGAACCTCCGCAAATTGCATAAATTCCGGTTTCTCAAAACTTGCTCACGCATGAAAACGAACCAAATGCTTTCCCAAAGTTGAAAAACAGAAGTCTACTTAAGCACTGCTTCCACAAAGGAATTTGAAAGTCAATGCGTTATATCAACGGTGGGCAACCTCATTGCATTTGGCGACGGCTTTTGTTTTTCGTCAGCGCCAGGACATATTCGTTCTTACTCCACCCCCAGCGAAAAGTTCCACTCCCCCACGCTCTGTCCAAACCCCTCCCGATATTTTCTCGTGTCTTCGAACGAACGACTGAAAACGCAGAAAGTCTCTACCGGCTTTCCACCGAATACACCCGTATTCGGTTTTTGTGCATATCTCCAGTCATGGGCTTCGGAAGGATGTTTTCCAGTGGGGGACGTAAAAGTGGTGAAATTTCATTTTACTCACTCGAAACTAAGAAAGCAACCTTTTTGTGCTAAAAATTTGATAGGAAAATGTCCAATTTTATATCCATCTTCCCCCCCTTCCGATGCGCATGTGTTTATTAGTGTGTCCTAATCACATCGTCTCTGCTGTCCACCTGATTAGTCTATTTCTAGTGGAGGGCTGACAGTTCGAGGACCCCCACAAATCTTATCGATTTTGGTTTCGCGGCTTGTTACTTGAACTGGTTTAGTTCCATTTTTGAACTGTCGCAAAATTGAAAAATTCATCTTCACCTTCACACGAAACTTGCGGAACTACCTACGTAAAGTCCTCGTTGTGTCCACGTAATAGCGTTTTTCCCAAACAGTTTGTTAGAGATGATTGTTTTAAATATAACAGAACATATAGGCGTTAAGGAAGACGTTTCACATTTTCAAACAGGCAAACAAACTAGTTGCCCTGGTGAAAGAAAGAATGTTGGACGTTAGGAAAACAATTGATTTCTTTGTTGACGTTTCGCTGACGATAGAAAAACAGTTCATTTGGAAACGTCCAACAGCATTTCATTAAAACCGTTGGTTACTGTTTGTGACAGACTTTGCAAGTCTCAGGAGTTATTTGTCCATTCTGCAGCTAGACCTGTTTTCATACGAATCTTTTTCTTTGAACGCAAAGCAGCCAGCGCCCCTGATTGTGATATTTATCAAATAGCCACGCTTTCAGAGAGTTGGCTACAACCAAACTACCCGTTACGTATGTATCAATGTTACAAGCTATCTATCAAAAGACGGTTTAAATACCACTTGGTGCTTTGTGCCTTCTGGAAACGTATTTGCGGACATCCATGACTTCAATGTCACCACCAGAAAGTTCCATGTGGAGCCTAGTTGTTCATGACAACGAAAAGCTTTTATTGAAGGCAGACGTGATTGTTTCACGGTGATGACATAACAGAAATGATTGTTTCACGGTTATGGCATCAAATACATGCTTGACTTATTGACCTAAGACGTTGATCCTGGTGTTGCGAGGCAATTTACACTTCTGTCTCTCTTTATTGCCTTGAAATGTACGTTTTCCATTCATGCACAATTGTTGAAATGATTTGCGTAGTGCCGGTCTGTCACCGATAGGGGAGCAGTCCCGTCGCCACGCGGGCTTAGCCCCCCTAACAAAGCACCAAGCTCCCCCAAATTGAAATATGAAACACTATGAACCAGTGGAGGTTTTATCAAATTTTCCATATCAAGCCCCTCTTGCACCATTGTAACGCACCTCCACGGAATACTTTCTGGCGACGGTTCTGGGAGAGAGAGGCGGTGGTACGGGCTACCTCATACGCCACTGGCACTTTTTCCTTTTGAAATGTTGCAATGTAAAAATTTCATTTGTGACGTACATTGGAAAATCAATTTGAAAACCTCTGAAGTTTTGGGTAATTGGAAATCGGATGTCGTGATGTTTTTTTTTAGTCATTCACTCATATTCGAAACATGTTTGGGCGAAAAAAACAGGAAAATCTTTCCCCGCTTCTTGTTTCTCCTACACAACTTTTCCGTCACTGCAACCGCGTGGAATTTCATTTTATCAGTGACTCGAATAAATCAGTGGCGCTTCAACATTTTTGAGCAAATTTTTTCATACTGTGTTTCGATACCCACAGTCGTGGAAGAACGAGACGTGGTGTGTAGCGGCGTTTTTTGGTAACTGCTGTTTGCAAAAGTCGATGACCTTTAAAGTTGATAACATTTTTAGCTTTTCATTTCTTAAAATCTCAGCTCTTCCGGCAAACAAAACCTGACGATACTCCACAGGTAGTGATGTAGATAGTTATGTTTGTGTTATAAATCCGCCGCTTTCCTTTAACATCATCTGGGTTTCACAAAACAAGTCGGGCCTTAAATCCGCTTTTGAAACGAGCTCTCACAACAATGTTACTGATGTCAGTTGCGAATAACACATGCTTTGCTCTACACTTTTGAAGAAAAACAAAGACGCATTCCGGAGTGTCTTTGCTGCCTGGCTACAGGCGTAGCCAGGGGGGAGCAGGAGGATGCTTCCCCTAAATGTTTAGAATATCTAGCCATTTTGTGCGTTGAGAGGCGGTATCCCAAACAAAATAGTGTTGCTCGCCTAAAATCAAACATTTGGTCCCCAAAACAATTTTGGTCCGGCTGCGCCACTGTGCCTGGCATGCATTATCGTGCGTAACTTAACGTAGCGAGCACAGTGCTGATCTCGGAATGCTTCCAGCTAAACAGCGTTTTCGCTCGCTCTGAAAGATGGCACTCATCGCGTTAACATCGATTCCTCAGTTGTCCATGACACCGCGGTAGCAGTCAGTGAAAGTGCTCGGCAAACAATGACCCTGAGCTTCAAATGCCGCATGGCGGTGAAACGTGAGGCGCGATTCTCCGTAACTTGGTTACAGCACATCGCATTGGCGTCGTTTTCTCTTATCCACAGACCAGGTCGTCACCTCAGTGGCGTCACAGTGCCTTCTAATTGTTACCGTCTAATGACCGTGTTGGCGGTGTGCTGTAGGTCTCGTGCATGATTGTCCATTTGAGTGGTGCCATATCAACCCTTGTCGTGGCCAAGGGCATTTAACTGGCTTGTAGTGGACAATGCAACTCGTGCGGTTGTCTCTCTGCGTTCAAGAAAAAACTATTTGCGCGTTAGCTATTACTGCTTTCTTCAATGTGGTGAAGTGACTGGTTAGCGCACAATGGAGCGTGTGCATTTGCTGAAGATACAATTTCAGCAAATGCTGCCTCTCTTTGTGAATTCATCGCATCACAGTGATGTTTTGGAAGAATTACAGATACTTGCAAACCGATTGACGTCGGCAAACAATTCACGTCCTTTCCGCTGCGCGAACCGTCGCCCAGTGCTATTTGCTCAGGTTTTCACATAAGCGTCAACTACAGCAACATCAACGAAAAATTTTCGCCGCGCGCGTTGTAATCTACAGGGGCGAGAAGTGCTGCGGAAATCTTGACATCGGGAGAACTTTCGCCAGGCTTGGGTGAAAAACGCGCTGCCTTTGTTTGGTAAAGAGCTGCTTCTTTGTAGCCGTAATATTTTTCACAAGCGACTTTGGCATCAGTGATCCATCATCAAGATGGCATTGAAAACCGCCGAACGTCGTGGTCGAGTTGAGCGGGCGGAAAGAAATATCATTTGCAAATCTTTCGACGATCTGCGACAGGAAGATACCAAAATTTTATTAGCCATAATTGCAAATTCCTTGTGGCGTAATATCGAGTTGCAAAGGACGTCTGGGATGGATGTAGAAAGCGCCAGCTTCTGCCAGTTCGACAGCAAGGTCTAACATGACTGTTGCGCCACAATCGTTACTGTTGTTCTCACTGCAGAGATGGTTTGTTTGGTTGCTGCTGGGCGTTGGTAAAACTTGTGCCATGGCGCATACATCCAATGTCACAAATATCGACGCAGAAAGTCAGTTTTGAAATGAATCATTATTCAAATGCAGCTATATGGCCAGTTAGTGCTGAGTTCAAGGAAATATGGACTGTGGACTGAAGAGCTGAACAAACATTAATGGCACAGTGCGAGATACAACCACGTATTCTTCATGTATTAGCGTATTAGGGCAGAGTTTAAAGATGAGATAGAAGTCGTTGGCCTCATAGCAGTTTGAGTAATAAGGAAGAAAGGTTTAAGAACAAAAGCACAAACATGAAAAACAGAAAATGACAAGTGGCAGGGGGACATGACCTCACGTCCTTCCCGCAGCACCGGTATGCGGTAGCTTTACCTGGCAGTTTGAAGGTTTCATAGCCTTATTACCGTGTACATAAGGTGGCCATAATGTTGTTTTTTTTAAATCGGGGCGTCGTTTGGTTGCGTTTTATTCTTAATGTCAGCGGTGTTAGTGTTGCTGAGAGAGTTGGTTGCACACTGCAAATGGTAAAACTGTTCATGGCATTGATTAACGGCGACCAGTGGTTAAATGGCGAAATTGCGTCTTCAAAAATGCACCCGTTGCTGCTGCTGAGCAAGCATTCATAATCGTGTAATTACGACCTGCACCTTTCAGATGTTATCTGCAGGGAACAAGTCATAGCAGCAGGCGCAATAACACGCCGCGGCCGTAGCTGAAAATTGTCGCCGATAAACAAAAAGTATTTTGAAAACTCCCGTTAAATTTGTCGGGAAACGCGCCAAGTCTCCTGATTTTCATTCACGCTGTTTTGCTACGCTATATATAGTTTTCACATTTGAGCGTACAGTCTCTACATATGAGTATCTTATACTTTCGTTCTATTTAGTTTCCACAATTGCTACAGAAGGGCTTTCAGAAGGTATTGTAAAGACACATAACTTGTCAGCGTTTGTATAGTAGTTGTCAGGCTTCTATCTTTAAATCAAAGCAGTCTCCAGTGCAGTGACACGTTTCTGAGCGTGCCACTGCAGCCCAGAAGACCTTGCTGGTCCATATGTAATTCCTTTGACAAGGGTAGCAGAACCGTCGCCAGAAAGTCTTCAAAAGGGGGATTCATTTTTTGCAGGTGGGCTTGACATTCTAAAAATTGACAAAACTCCACTTATTTATAACGATTCATATTTTGAGTTTGTGAGGACTTTAAGCTTTGCTGGCGGGGTCTAAACCCACCAAAGCCCCCCCCCCATGGTGACGGGACTGCAGGGTAGCATGCTGGCTATAGCCTTAGTTTCTGAAGAAGTCAAGCATCCTCGTGAGGTTTCAAACTCGAACGCAACGCAATCAGGCTATGTGCTATGGAAAGGAATTGTCATCTCTTCAAATGAAAGCGTTTAACTGAAAGTTCCGATGGCATTGGCACTACTTTATGCTATTAACAAGTTGTTTTTCTACATGAAACTGCAAACGAGCTTATCTTTCCTTTTTTCATAGGCGTGGCATACTAGTCAGAGCCGTGGCCAGAGCCCCCAACCCCCAATTGGAGGACTCGCGCGTTTGTGGGGCCCACTGATACGGATGAGCGATTTTGTGCATTAGACTATTGTGTCATGCAAACTAAGAATGCGAGTAAAACAAATTGTCGAAAAACTGCGGCTGAGTGACGGTACTCAGCGCCCAAGCGATAGCACTGCACAATGGCACATACTGGTTACGCTTGGTGCACATACTGGTTACGCTTGGTGCACATACTGGTTACGCTTGGTGCACATACTGGTTACGCTTGGTGCGCTCAGAAGCTTGTCACTGGTGCGCTAAGAGCTCTATTGTTATGACATATTAATTATATTGTTTGGTCACAACGTCCGTTGTCCAGGGTCTTTACTTCATCCTCCTTTTGCATGTACTGTACGACAGTGGGTCTCAACCTTTTTTGACCCATGGACCATCTTTTTAAAAAACATCCGATGGACCAGTTTGCTGCACTGACACCTCGTGAACAACACGTCGAAACTGCATTACACATAGGTCAGTGAAAGTTTTATCAACGATTATGGAAGTCTCTGTGGACCACTAGAAATTCCAGGTGGACCATGTTGAAAATCGCTGCTGTACGCCAAGTCAGTTTGACAGACATTGCATTAGCACAGTAGCCCTATCACTCCAAAGGTAGGGAACAGCTTAGTTCCAATGCCAGAATGAAACGTGTGTGGAAATGCAAGAGTTGGGCTTTGGAAAGAAAAGTTTGTAAGATTGCTAAGTTACAAGAGGTAAACCTTTTGTCGTTCAACCACAAAGTTGCTGAATATTTCCACAGCAACTCTGTAGAAAACACGAGCTCAAAATGAGTGTGCAAAGCAATGTCAATTCTGAAAAAGATGGCAACATTTCAGACGACTTCATTGCTAAGCGTTCGGACAAAAATTGTTGTACGTAGTTTGAAATCAAAATCGCTCCTAATTCATTGTATGATCAGTAGATAGCAGTGGCGTTGATTTGTTGTTGTTTCCATCAGCAGTTGTTTATCTATGTGAACTCCTCAACGATTGGGCTGAATGTTTGAATTAGACATTTCTGCAAACATGGTTGCCCATCTCACTTGGTAAAATGCCATTCTGCTCCTTGCCGGATTTGCGGACCCACGTTTTGTTAACATTTATTCATCGTTTTTATGTTATATGTCACTACAGTTTCGTTCATCAGTGTCTGAGTATTGTTACTAAGCGTTAGTTTCATTTGCAATAGCAGACGTTGCGGAAATGACGCGGCCAAGGCTAACGAAAATGCCAGTATGGCAACCGTGAAACTAATGAAACTGTGCGAAGTCTACGTGGTTCTTCCAGTCAGAGCAGGTCTCCTCGGTTTTGGACTTCTCGTAACGCTTTTCCTTTATTCACCAGATTGTAGATGCAAAATTGTTTAACCCTGTGATTCAGCTCACGAAGTATACAATTAAATGGCAACCTAAATGCATACAATTTCGAACTGGACTGCTTTGGGTAATAACTGGCTACACTAACTGTCTTTTACTTTCGCCACCGTTGCAGTAGCGTGTTAGAATATTTTGACTACCTGTTCTTTCTGACTTCGAGATTGCGTGCCATGTAGAGAATTTAGCTAAGTCTATTAATAATTAAAGTTTGTGTTGTAACGCCAAGTCGAAAGAAAATAACTAAGAAAATGTGCGTCAGTTTTGAGATGTAAATTAGCCTATTTGAACTTTGGCCTATTCCTTGGCAACAGCAAGGGAAGGGGAGAAAGCGCCAGAATGGGATGCTGAGGTCAGCACTCGCTTTTTGACGCACACAAGACTCTGAAAACAACAGAAATGGAATTAATACTTTACCTTTTTCCTCACTGCTGCGCGCGTTTACGTTTTTGCATGGTGCTAACCGCAATTGTTACCAAAGCCAATCACGTTAAGCAAAGAAGATGCAGTATGCACAGTGTCATAGATTGCAACCAACATGCAAAACAATGTTCTCGAACGGGGTGAACTTTAACACTTTCGAATGTTTTAAATCTAAGCTCTTGGGGTCCACTTAGCAATTGTTTTCAAGTGCAAGCCGTTGCACGACGAAGACAATACCAGCGCCTCCTGTAGAGACTTAACATTTGTAAGTTTGACAGTCCTATACATAGGCATCTACTGTGAACCAAGCCCTAACCCCCATCAAGGTCCCAGCAGTTCAACACATTTTAGCAAAGTTAGCCTGGATCGTGTTGTTAAAAAACGTACGTTTGGTGAGCGAACGTCTGGCGACACACCAATTGGTACTGACGATGTCTTGCATATTTCTGACATGATGTGACATATAGTGTTTCAGAAAAAGTGTTATGTTAAAGATATTGAGGAAAAAGCGTTCAATGTACTGTTCGCAGAGAGGAATTGAATTTTCATGAGCAAAAATCAGGAAGCTCGCAGGAAGGGGACGAAATGCGCAAAATGCAGATTTTATCGACACATTCTGTGGCTGTTTGCTTTCTTACTTGGAAGGGCAGTACGTTTTTGACGAAATAAGTAACTCCTGTTGGAAACTACAAGAAATCAAACCACAAACATTAAAGCTCGGATGCGATGCTCAATAAACTGTTGCCCGAATCACAAGATGGACCCTTGCGGCTATGGCCTATCTCGGTAGTGTTTGAGGATGCCATAATATTTACTATAAGTTATGAAAGCTTTTGTTTTGGTCTCCAGAGTCGGTCTTTATTTGCCACTCAAACACTATTCAGTTTACAGATCAATACAAAATGTTCATTGAGTTCGTTACGTTTTCAGGGTGTTAGGTTAGGGCTCAATCTTATGCAACGTTGGACAAGAATGATATGGAATGAAAACAAATGCAGTTTCGATTTCAACGAAGACTGGTTCAATGCCACAGACGAGGTTTTTATCATACGTAGCTGGTGATTGTAGAATTTTAAGTAGTTTTACACTGATTTCTGTACGAACAAATGTTTGACTGTCAGTAAAAACGTTTGTGATATCCCGAAATACTTTCGCAGCACTGTATCACGCGGCATACATCAAATGTATTTGGAAGAACACTGACCTGTAGACCAGTCTTTGAAACAACCAGCCGGCTGAGGCAACATGTGTGAAGTTTTCGTTGGTTGAAATACCAGCAGCAGAAAGTAGCAAGTTAAGGACTCGACGCGTTAAAATGATAAATTACGTTGCGAAACTGTTCCATTCACTTCGTTGCTGCTCATAAAGTTCAGAGGTTGTCCAAACGAGCTGTAAGTGCAAGTGTTGCAGCTATACCTTTCCCGGCCTTCTGGCGTGTGACGTACAGAGAGGTCGTGACCTCGACGCTGATGAATGGGGCGTCGTTTGAAACTGTAGAGGCAATGCGTGAGTCTCGAACGTCACGTGACAGCGAAGACGGTATTTGTAAGTTCTGTTGCAAGTTTCTTTTCATACAATCATGTGAAAGTCACCTGTCCTTCCGTGTGTAAATCATTATGGCACAAGTCTTGCAATGCAGGCAGAGAGAATGCGAAAGAATTCTTTTGCTAGGTCTAGATTCATTACATAATTTTGAAGCAACAGATAATAATTGAAAGCAGACAGAAATTCTGAGTGTAGAAAAATCGGCAGTGGTTGCAGTCTTTGCAAATGGAGGCCTGCGTGCAAATTTACAAAGGCAATCATCCGAGTTGATATCGGCACTGGTGCATAGAGATTTGTGCCTGCAAGGTTTGTCATTCGGTTTTACAGGAACGAAGATGCGTTCAAAAACGCGAAACTAGTTTCCCTGTGAAATAAACTGTGGTCGATTTACTTGCGCCATCGTTGTGGCGTACAAGTATGGAGAAATGGATACGTGCAAGTTTTAATCATCGCAGAAGTATGAAAGCAGAAACAAGCAGGCAGATTCCTCAGATGTTTGCCACCAGGCTAAAGCTTGTTTTGTGACTTTTCTTTATCAAGTATTCACGCTTTCTTTATATTCTGTTAATTTACGTCAACTTGGTATTGGAGTTATTCGGTATTTGCGGTTATAGAAACTGGTTCATTCACATATTTTTTTTCAAAACTCTTTGCTTGTTTCCATTGAGATTTAAGCTGGTGTTTGAAATGTCAAATTGGGTTTACAAATTTACACCAGCTCTTAGATAAATCTTTTGTTTTCGTGAAGCTACTAAGATCGTAAAAACATTCGAAATGACACGTACTCGAAATATTCCACAAACAATCAATTTTTTCTGCCCAACATGGTATATCGACCGTGCAAACGACCACACATGTCGAACTCCAACTGAGTAGATGTCCGCTCCATGTTGCTTCTTTGACGTGCCGGGCAACACCTGCGATTGCCCTATTTCATCTTGTCGAAAATTAAAACCACGCTTGCGGTTGGAAAGCAAAGAAGCGCGCGGCGATGGTTACGCCTTGACAAATGTCAATGAGAGGTCGACAAACAATCTTAAACTGTCGATGCTGGTCACGTGACAGCGCCAAAATCTTTGGACGGATATCTTCAGAGCGAGCAGTGGGCGATTTTTGGCAAAACGTGCGTTTCCGATGACGTGCGGAATGACCAGATGGCACCTTGCTCGTGTTTGGATGTTCCTTAGCTTCAGCTTCAAGATCAAGTTTGTATTCCTACATGTAAACACCGAATGAGAGCGGAAAAAGCTCCATCGCTAAAGTACTATAAACACACCAGCAGAGCGCAGTGTCAAGCATAGCATGGCTGATGAAAAAGGTGAAGGCTTTTGTTTACCTTTCTTGATCAGCTAACTTAGCCATAACTCGGGAGTGTTTGGCAGACAACACTTCAAACAATCTAATCTGGACATTGTTGAGAAGGGAACATCCAACAGAAATTTGCTCATCAGCGCAACTGGATTTTTCCAGTCGCATCCAGTTGGTTTGTTGCCGTAGTGACGAAGGGTCAACTGATTAGGACGTCAGCAACATAGCATTACGCAATAATTAGGGCTATTTTTAAGACGTAAAAGTCTTGATAATATGACTTTATTTTTCAGAAAATATGACTTCATATAACCAAAGAAAAATGACTGAGCTAGAATATACAACTACTGTACAAAAAGGGATTACCAGCGAAAATAGGCATAAGAAACGGTAGCCCCATTGTTTAAGCGCCACTGAAATAAACAGCTCGAAACATAAGCAAAACATAGTTTTGGTTTGAAGCAAAATGAAAACATGTGTGGACATTGGTTTATTTATTTGGAGCAGCAAGAACATGCATTTTTAGGCAGTGCATTACGTATCATCCAAATAACTCGGTTACCTACGTCTTTGCCGACATCCGCAATTTGCGCAAGTGGGTTCAGTTTGCAGGATGCAGCTTAGACCTAGTGATATAGTAGTTTCACCTGATATTTTGAGATTTTATCAATGGTTTCTTTATTGAATTAGGTTTAAAATATACAAAATATAATTTTATGACCTCACATGGAAAATATGACTTTTTGAGATTTTTTACCTTTTGTTATAGACATCGCAGGGGTACGATTTTTGTTTCAAAATTCGTTTCATAGCTTCCTGGAACACATAAAAAATATGACTTTAATTGGCCCTAGGAATAATCGACTCAATGTGAAAGTGTAACAAGACTACACGCCACCAGCAAGGACATCACGAGTTCATCGGAAATTCCAATTACCTGCTGCTTCATTCGTTTTTTTGCCCCTTAGCCAATTGCCCAACTGATCGCGTTACTGACAAGGCCCTTCAAATTTTCGAGCAACAAACTTTTCTTCCAATGTTTTTTCATTCATACAATCTTGGGCAGACGGTCTGACCGTTTTTTGATCTTGCCTTCGGAAAATTTGCTTGACCTTCAAAATTCCACAAACTGTCCAACGGCGTCTGTGGGGCGCGTTCTTAGACTACTTGGCGAGCATCTGAACTATATCTGTGGTGTGCGGAGAACTGAGAAAAACTGTCTGTTATGTGTAGGGTTCGTTTTAATGAGCTATTGTTTAAAATACTTCAACATTTGGAAGGGACGATGCTCTTTTATTAAAATTTGCTGCAATCCCAACGAAAAATTCTTCCGTTCAAGGTTATTTGCACAAGCCAGGGATCCTTGTAACTTTGAGAAAAACTAGTTTGGAAAAACAAACATTTGGCCAATGGTGAAGAAACAATCGTTATCATCAGTGTACAAACATCGCATCGTAGCTCGTTGCTAGAATTCTAGTGATACCAGAAAAAAACATGTCTAATCGCCGGTTGAATAAACAAAAAACGGAGGAGTACAGCAGCACGCCAAGTTTACAGTCTGTATTTATTCGATTGTAAGCCGCGGCTTATGAAGTTTTGTTTTCATCATTTGATGCGGCTTACAATCGAGGGCGTCTTACATTTTTTATTTCTTTGCCGTATCGAAAGGTACAGATGACGCTCAGTCTTTCTTTGGCTAACGTTTTGTCGACCAAACTCTCTTTCCCCATTCTATTCTCTTCAGCATCACGTGCACATCCGTCACAGGTGGGATTATGATGAACAGAAGACAGTTGTAGTTTCGAAGCATCATTACCAAAGTGACGAAAACGCGAAACGTGCTGATACGCGAAAATATCTCAGAGGCTTAGGATCCTATGTTTCCAATGCGGCTTCCAATCAAGGGCGGCTTAAATTAATTTTTAACACCATTTCGTGCGACTTACAATCAAGAGCGGCTTATAATTAAGGGCGGCTTGCAATCGAATAAATGCGGTAGAATTTGCAGAAATCTGAATAGCGCTCGCTTGAATTGGTTGTTTTTTGTTGAATCAGTGGAATAAGGGGGCGCATCCTGCAAGCTGTTGTACAGTGTGCAGAAGTCCTGTTGGTTTAAAATGTTGGTTCACCTGAAAGTTACCATCTACAAAGAATGAGTCCTGCTCATGCCAGATTCTTTCACCAACGGCTCCGATAACTGATAAGAAAGAATGACAAGTGTTGTGGCCCTATAACTTACGAAATCACGGTAAGCATTGTAACCTACTCATCGCGTGCACACAATAATTAGTAAATCGCCCTGAACATCGAAAGTTCAACCACGGCAAGGGTATTAGGACTTGTAATAATGATTTTAGCTTTTGGCGGTGCAAAATTCAAAGATGTGTTGATGTTTTGTAGAAATGCTGCTGCAGGGCGTCGATCGTTGAACATTGACAAATTGAAGAAATGTTTCGGCATTTTGAGCAGTTGCAAAAAAATTATATCCGTTTTTTTTTTCAATAATCTAATTGAAGACGTTTTGGCAATTCAACCAAACTCATCTGCTCGACCTTTGTGAGAAACAGGCTGACAATCTCTTCTTCTCGTTCATGACTTCGATTGAGTTCGACTAAGAAGATTAATCGATTTTTATTTTGTGGATCATTAGGTCCCATGATGTCAAGGGAGCTCTTAAGCCTTCCATGCGTGAACGGCCTCTCGAGGTTGGGCTTTTGCTAAGAAAACGAAGACGGAGAAGTTTTGGAGAGTTGAAAATGTTTTTTTTGCTGACTATCTGCGCCCCGAAGTACTGTTCACAGCGTGGCTCGTGGTTGGTTAGTTTGTAACAAGCGCCACTGAGCTAGGCGATCGTGTCTCGACCCCATTAACGTTGAGGGCACATACTCGTTGAACTTCTTGTTTTGGCATCGAGAAAAACTGCTTCAAGTGAAACCCGATTCGCACCAAAACCTTCTCACTGCTTGGCAGCAGGCCGAACGTGTCTGTTCTTGCTCAAGTTAACTGTAAAAAAAGGTCCGGCGTGTGATCATCGCAAGTTATTTTGTTTGCTTTGCAGAATTTGATTAAAAAGCACAGCACAACATAGTAGCAAGATTTTATTTTCAGTAACTTGAACAAAAGGTTAGCTGCTTTGATTAGGTATGTGCTTTGACCATGCATATGCACAGCGATGGTGAAATCTGCAGTAATTTTGGACTGTTTCCTTCGATCAGGTTTGCATATCCAACTTTTATCTAGTAAGGTTGGAGCGGATTTCGCCTCCTTACATTTAGGATCTAAATTGGCGTAAACGCCTGTGAATGCATGCTCACGTTTGGATCTGTAGTTTAGAAACTACTTTGAAGTGGATTAGGTGTCTTTATGAGAAGAGCCAACTTCTTACACTTACGAATTTGTCGAGCTATTTAGCATTTCTTGTGCTCAGCGATCTGGGTGAAAACGTGAACACTGGCTGTGTTACAATATAAATAAAGTACTTTTTGTAGTTTTTACATCAAAGAAGTTAAATTAAAAATGTGCAATCGTGCAGTTCTTGCTTGTGTGCAGCATTTGCGCTATCAACCCATACGTGGCGCAGTTGATGCTGCTGTCCAGTAAATATGTATCAAGGCAAACGATACTCTGAAAGCTAACTCTACATTTGGTGGAAAACGACATTTTGATTTTCACGTATATAAGATAAACAAATTGTTTTTATTTTGTGGCATGCAGAGCTTCATTATCTAAGTACTTGCATCAAAAGCAAATAGAGGTTTGAATGATAAATTTAACAACCGTAGCAAAAGGAAAAAAAGGGTGATGAAACAACACTTGAGAAAGTGGTGCTAGAGTGCCATTGCCTTTCATCATCGGGATATTTTCAACGTGTGATTTAGAATGCTAAAAACTTCGGCTAACTCTGAAATCTTGAAAAAACACGTGGCCGACTTCAACACTGGCATACAATGCCTTGACGGCTGCGATGCTCGAAACCACGCCTCATCAGATGAAACTGTTTTGTGCGAGTACGGTCCAGAAGAAACCGCAAAGCTCGATGCTGTTTTGGACAGCGTAAATCGGTTGATTGAAAGCCTGGCCAATGATCTTGATGAAGGAGCTGTTAATGAAAGACACGATCAGCCGGGCGATGACGCAGTTAACCTTCTTTGTGAATATATTGCTGATAAGGCAAGTGCAGAAACAACAAACAACCGGCAAAAGCCGGCTAACACAGTTTGCTACCCAGGTGCAAGCAAACAGTGTGAGGAAAGATCCTATGATAAGGATTGTCCAGCAACGAGTTTGAGAAACGGTTATCAGTATCCGAAGTCACAAAGCGATTGCGTGGCTAAGAAGATTTTACGGGAACGAACTTTGCCGGATAACATTTTAAGAGAATTCGAGTTCTCAGTCCCAGCTACAGGTGATGAAAAACGCACGTGCGCTGATCAGGGCAAGTCACCGCAAACATATAAAGTTCCTGACGAACGCTCGCCAACTTCATTTGATCAAAAACGTCAAGCACACTCTCTTGGTACAGATTTTAGGTTCAATCGTGAACCACAAGAAGCGGTGGAAAGTGAAACGAAATTTTCTAGCAATTTCTCGTCCAGCAACGCTGCTTCCGCTCGACACCAGGTTGATTCTCGCAGCTGCAGTCGATATTTGAGCTTACCGACTGAGGAGCCGTCCAGCGAACACTCTAAATGCAAAGGTAAGAACGTTAGTGACGACAAGGTCCAGCAAGTTGACAAGGATCGAACCGTCAACCCGTCCTTGGAAGCAAAGGTCCTTCTGCGAAAAACTGCGCTGAACCGTGACGAAACGTGGACGGCACCTTGCTGCATTGACCCCGAAACTAACGAAGTAGAAACGTCTTCCAAAGCGAGCAACAGTCTCTTGACAAGTTTCACTGGGTCAGGACCGTTCAAATTTGCGCAGCATATTCTAACCGGTTACAAGGGAAAGAGAAAGCTGTCTGCAACGAAAAGTTCGCCGGCGTCGACGACCGTTCGCGAACGAAATTTTGTTCTGGAACTGCAGAGCTGCAAGCGATCACCCTCGCCAAGTCCAACCATACCGTGCAAAAACATTGTTGAACCAAACCCTTCGCTGCTGAGCAGAGCAACGAATAACTCGATTGGAACTGATTTCGGTACTTGGAGCAAAAAGAAGTTTAAGCATAGATCGTTAAAACGTCACTTTCGCAACTGTACCAGCCTGGAAGAATCCCAGAAAAGCAATTCCGTCGACTCAGCAGCAGCTGATATCTCAGACACTCTTCCAGTGGAACCATTTGTAACGGGAAAGACGAAACCACGCAACTCTCCGACTTCAGCGCGAACGTCTTTCCGCTCTCAGCCTTTCGAAGCATTGCGTGAAACATCAGGATCCTTGTTCAGGGCTTCGGAACGGCGGAAAAAAGCGCAAACAAATCTGCAATTAGAAGAGAAACGTGACTGCGGCTCCACTGAAATGAACGTCCAAGCGCGGGCAGGCTGCCCCTTGCTCGTGTGCAGTCCCACGATAGCGTGTTGTGATCACGTGGCTGGCAAAACGACAAACATTGATTCTACCATTCAATCTGATGATTGCTTCCTCGAAACAGCTGGTAAGGAGCTTATTTACATATGAAAAGAACGTTTTATTTGCGACTTTAGTAAAACATATGTTGCTTGCCATTCAGAACTAATTTTCAAGCACTTTGTAGCACAGGCAAAGCAATGTTTATTTGGAGAAACATTATATAAGCAACAAATCGTTAACAGTTGTGTAGGCAGTCATCAGCGAGAATTCCATTATTTTTACTTGTTCATCGTGACGAAAAGAGGGCAAAAACCACATTGCCGTAAAACCTTTGAAGAATGACTCTATTATTTCATTTTTTGTGTAAGAGAAAAACTGTTATAATATCTAACAGTGTTGCTCGTTTCAACGTTTGACAATTGCAGTTTTCTAGTGATTGCTAAGTTATTTTTTGAGTTTATGCACAAAACAGCGAACAATTGATAAGGACATTTCTCACTTAAACTCAAGGTCCCTCTACATCCTATTCTTTCAATGATTGAAGGGAAAGAAATTACCAATGTGGTGTTGTATTGCATTAATTAAAAAGTGGTAACCCACGTAGTCGAGTGGTGCAGGTAATGCCGGACCTTCCAGTAGAAGCCTTGCTGCTTTGCATCAACGCCATCGCGGCACAGGACTGTGATCAACATGTCGTAGCAATGCTGCATGTGCAAGTTGGGGAGGAATACAGAATCATGCTGACGTTAGCTTTACTTGATCCAACGTTTTGCTGACGGTCATTAATGCTTTCGCGATTTCCTCATCAATATTATAATTATAAAATTTCATCATTATAAAATTTAATGCATTATAAAATTTCATGCATATGAAGCCTCATTATAAAATTTCGTGCAGGTACTGGTTTAGTTTAAGGCCTAGTGACGGGACCTCTGAAAGATGCAAAGCCTATTTCTTTGCATGAAAGATTTTGCAAGGCGCCAGCATACAAATGTCCTATAGTCCCGGTCGCATTCTTGGATAGCACTGAACAATTTCGCTGCTTCAGATGACCCGTATTTTTTACCGTTATGTTTTGCAAACGCTTGTAATGTTTTTTTTCTGTTTTGTTGTTTTCATCGCAGAACCACGTCGGTCGTCTGTGTCTTTCTTTTCTGTTGAAGATTACGTCACAATGCCCAGGAACCGAGCCACCAGTTCCCCGCACAGACCCACCACATTGCTCCTGCAGAAGGAAAATATCAACGAGGCAAATCCCTACCAGGCCCCCCTCTCCTTTAACACCTTTTCCTCCACTAATAGCTCGTTTTCTTACTCATCTTTACCATGCCGCCGTTCATACAAGGCCGCGGTGGTCCGAGAGAACGACAAGTCATCTCACGCTGATGCTGCTACAGCAACACCAGGGACTCTGACACTTTTCGGTGATGGTGAAAAGAGCGGGGACAGTTCGGACGAGTCGCTAGGTCGCAGCAAAACGAGGCCAAGCGTGCAACGGCATTTCAGCGACAGGGCGCTTGTCCGACGGCAGGCCGCGTTCGACGATGGCGATCAGACCCCAGCCCGGGTATCGAACAACAAAAGAGGAACATTCCGGAAAAGGTACGTTTGTCGTATTTTGCATAGGCGTGTGTTTACTGAGCGTACTTGGTCAGTACGTGTCTTCACGTGACTTTGCTGACAAAATAGGTCACTGAGCAAACAAGAATGAACCCTTTTATAAGTTTTGCACAGACCGTGGGTTTTGCCTGGACAAAACCAAACCGCATTTTGCAATGTTAAAGGACTATGCGAAAAGGCTGGGCACCCGCCTGTAGCCACGGATGACTTTTAAATTTTTTCCTGCTTTTTTCTGGTTGATTCAGTAAATAACGTCTTATTATTCAAACTTAATTTACTAACCTCTTCGAAAAAACTACGGAAAGTCACACTCTTTTACTATAGAAACGCATCTTTGTAATTTCCAGTTACTTTCAAAATACCTGATTCACATATGCATTCGTTAACTTGAAAGAAAGTCTTTCACAACCAACACACTGTTGTGGATGGTGCGTCAATGGAGCCTTCTCAGTGATTCAGTATCGGCTTGGCTCTAATCGGCCCTTCAACCAAGAAGCAAGTCAAACTTTTAAAGGATTTGAAATTCACAGTGTCAAGCGTGATGCAGGCTTAGTATTTGATCAAACCAATAGACCGAGTCAGGTGCTGATCCGTGCCAAGTGATAAACCGATTGAAGCACAGTTTCTGCGACGCTTTTTGNAGTATCTTGTTCTTGCGTGATGCTGTNTGGGGAGCAAACGTGACNTAATTTGTGGTCCAGCCGGAAGCAGAGCTGTTTCTGATAAAACCTTGCTCACGTAAGTGTGGCTCAAGGAACACTATTCTTAAGGATCAGCTTGTGTGCGTTTGAGTTTTTTGGCGTAAATAAAACTCACTCCAAAATTTTGATCTGGCCTCGTTCTGACCCGGGGGCACTTGTGTGGGGGATGCCCCCCGCATCGGCGATTTAGCAAGGAAACCAATGAGCAGACCCCAGTGATTGAAAATCGTGGAAATCATGACGCAACTTTCATTAAATGTTTCTGACAAACACTTTCNAAACAAATTTTCGTTTTCTCGCAAGTTTCCCAGATTTGTTAGATGCAGGCGAACTTATCAACGCGTGGTNATGTGCTTCAAATGCTAACACTGTCACCAGGCTTTTAACAGTTCCTGAATAGGCGATGCTATNAATNTCGGAAGCAGAAATATAATCAAATAGCTGTAAAACATTAACGGAAACGACTTACAGAAACGTCTACTGACTGATAAGTGTTGAGTGGTGACTGGTCATTAGAGATTCAATCCTTGGTCGCACCTACTGTAGGTAATTAATACGCGTTCCAATAAACCGCAATGGTGATGTTATAAAATCATTGCATTGTAATTCACTAATAGTTTTTAAGAACGAGTGGATTGAGGGGTGCTTCGTCCAGCATTTACCGCGCATTTTAAAAGCAATGTAGATTTTAAAGATTGTACTGTAAGCAACTTAGTAAGATTTTAACGCCTGCACTAACAGCAATCGGCTTGCGCTAAGCACTTCTTGCTCCATCAGATTGGCCATAAAGTGAAGCAAGCACTGCTAGTATGATTTGATGAACACGAAACACCGATCAGTTGAGTTTTCATTTTTTTTAAGTCCTGAAAAATATAGGAAAATGTTTATCCTATGAACATGCAGGCTTTTTTTCTTCTGCTGTTGGTCTGTTAGTTATTATCACGCGTTGTCAGGGTTACCGTCGCAGCGCGAAACGATGAGATATGCGGAGAACACAGGTTTGTAAACAAAACCTAATCGATTAATCACCACGAACGTCATGGCCTCTTATGCGCGAGATCGGTTTTTGTGCCCGGCGTACATAGCAATGCTCCGAGTGTGAAAATTCAAGCGGAAAGTTTATGAAGACGTAGCATGTTTTTCTTCATTGATATTTTCCTCCGCCTTGCAAATGGAACTCGACCTTATCTGAGCGTCACAACCGGCGGTTTCGCCAGTGACAAAGGCGACAAGCAACGAAGAAAGCTTCGTTTTACGGCAAGGCCGTCTCGGGTGTTGCTGCTGGATGTTCGTGCTGCCCATTGTTTGCGTAACGTTGTTTATAAACATCGACCAAGGCAGGATACAAACGTGAGTTGCATCGATGATTTTCGCCCCGGCTGCAGCTTCCTCATTGTTGCTGCTGCATTACTTGCACACTGTTGATAAAGTTATGAGCTTTAAGCAGCGGTTACGCATAATACTTTTTGAAATTACACGATTGGTGGTCGGTAGTTTTCGCGGTTGAATGACTATCTGACGTGCGATTAGTGAAGTCAACTCACAAGTTGCTGTCGTAATGCCTTTTTATACGCGAATTTTACAAACAGGATTGTATCTTGCGGTTAAGTCGTAATCGACGTTTGCCACATGCCATTGCGAAATTCGAGCAACCTTTCACATTTCGAAGATTCTGAAAAACAAGGTAGTTGAAGACTGGAGCGTTAGGACAGTCAAAAACGCAACTGGTTTCAACAACAACACTGTACGAGTCCACGCTCAGGGCGGCCCGATGCTCTGGTACTCATACGTCATCAGTTAGGTCTGCACATCCTGGCCTGTCGTCATCTGCGTCTGATTGTCAGCACGCCACGGACTGTATCAGCTCAGCACGCCACGGACTGTATCAGCAACTGCGAAAAGCTGAAATTCTCTGCGACGCTGCAAAAACAAATTTCACGCCTTAGGAAGCATATTGACGGCTTGGGCATTTGCAACTTTGTTAGGTTGTTGCGCGGTCCCGCACCGCACAACAATAAAGAAATGGACTTTGGCGTCCGTAGTTGTTTTTTTAAGGCACTAGTACAAGATTGATCTTCTATGATTGATGGGTAGACGACTGTTGCATTTATTACACCACCGAAGATCCAAGTAAAAATATTGTCATGCTGGATCATGAAGACGTCAAACAATAAACGCATCTGTCATCATTTCCAGAAAAACGCAACCCCGCTTTTTAGTTTAAAGTGATATTCAGCAGCGTTGTGCGCGTGATCTCTCCACCATGTAACCATCAATAATAACATGCCACTTGCCTCGAACCTCGGCCTGACGGCTGCCGTACGAACAGATGTATTGACCTGAAACGCATGCTGAGCGGATGTTGCGTATTTCTGCAACCGTTGAGAACTGACCCACAAACCAATGTTAGACGGGTTGCAGCAAGTTGACATCAACATTCCACGTTTCAAGCACGCTGTTAAACGAACTGGCCTGCGTGCAGCTATCTTTAGATCTTTATCTGGTGCAAAATACCTTGCTTTGGAACGTTTCACACAGCCTTTGTTTGAGTTCGTTGGTAGCTACGAGCGCAAGACGCTCATGTCCAGGAAGGCGTGTGGATGCAGGTATTTTATGTTTTTTCGTTAACAAAAGACACTCACCGCGGAAAAGAACCTCGAGCAAGTTTGGAGGAGGGACTGTTTTCGGTCCAAATGCAGGTTACCGGATGCAGATCGAGCCGCTTTTGTCTTTATGCACGACATGGCGTCGACAGTCGTAGATTCTCGTCTTTTCGGCGAAACACGATACATCGAAAAAGCGCTTCGGTTGAAGACGAAAGCTCAGTGAAGTTGCGCGTCCGATCATTAGCATGACGGCAACGCCGTGTCCGTCCGACAACGGGCCCGGGGAGCGGCGAGGTCGTTGCAGTTTGTCGTAAATCTTTTGCAGCAGCAGCAAAAGTAGCTAAATGGCCGTTTAGTTAGATTGCAGTGACCATGAATAATCGCAAAAGCAGATTGAACTTTGCAGCGAACGGTCGTGCTGAGCAGCAAGCTGATTCTGTCGGTCGTTAGGATCGTCCAACAGTGCGGCGTGGGCGACACTTCGTCTGCAGCGCCGTAAACCAATCGCCGAAAGAGCAATATTTGCTATCATAGCGTTTACTGTTGGTCAGGCCTTTGACTTATATCTTTCAAGCAGTATATTCTCGAGTGGCGATTCAATACAGATGATTGCAGAAGCCTTTTGCCATGAGCGCAAGTATCGAAGTTGCTGATGTGGAGCGAGTAACTGTCAAAGGTTTCGTTTGTGACAAAAAAACAACAAAAAAAACAAGAGTTCATGGCAACAAAGAACATAATTTTGTTATGGCTGAAGCTATTTTCGTAAGCTTACCTTTACCGGCTGAGGGAGGAATGCGTTGAGTTGAAAGGAGTTCAGTGGACCTGACGTAACAGCACTTACACATCACAGTTCCGAACAGACGTTTGAGATGAGATTGGCCAGCAAAGGTTTAATGTGAAGACAGGTCCACTTTTTTTCTGAGGGTTGTTGAAACAAGATAGCACTTCATTAACAGTGAAGGAAGGTTTTAGCTTATGTAGTAGTTTTTAGAAACTGCTGCCATTGTTTATTCCGAAAAGGATTTGCCGGTAGAAGATAACGGTGGTGGAAAGCACCGAGTGCTTTTATTGGTTTCACAGTGTTCTGATAACAGCGCTGAGAATATCTTCTTGGTTCAATATATTAATTTAAGAGCTGCTTGCCTTCTTGGCTCAGGCTTTCAAGTTCTACGCAAAAAAGTTTTCAGTATAAAACCTGCTGAGTGATCTCAGCAGTGAGTGAAATGGTAAAGAGATTGGTGTGGATCGATACTGGGTTGTTGGCCTCGTTCAATCAGCCTCGGAATTAAAGCAACCAGCCGCAGTCTCAAAGATGGGCGTGAGAAAAGTGTCGCACGATGTGACACTTTCGGAGTGCTGGACCGTGCAGATAAATTTCAGCATAAGGTAGTAAAACAAATAGTTGTGGGAGTTCAACGTCTGTTGTCTTTAATTGTATCCTTACCGCTTAACATTATGAAGTATAATCCACTATAAACCCTAATTTACCTTTAGTGTTCAGTGCACAGCATAGATNCAGCACTGCCTGAACAACATTCGGAAACTTTTCCGGGAATGAAGCTTAGTTTAATAAAAAAACAGTTTTTTGGAGCTGATATCAAGATTGTGCAAAACTGACCACGTGCGCTTAGGGCAAACCTGCTGAAAACTGTAATTATTGTTCAGTCTGAAATGCTTTTTTAACTTAAGCTTTTTCGTCTTTAAGCCTGGTAAATTTGTTGCGATGTAACTGATCAAGGATGTTAAACCAGAAACGTGACGGCACCAAGTTCAGGACCGATACCGATTCTTTAATGCTTGATAGTTAGCATTACTCACCCGTAGCAAGACATTTCGCTCGCTAGTGTTTGAAACAGCACATCAATCGACAAAGAACGCATTTTTTATTCTGCCTATGGTTCACATCTCGACAGTGTGTTCATGTTCGATGAAGACCTCGCGTCTAAATCTCACAAAATTCGACGAAAAGTTGACGATTTACATGTTTCTGTGGCAAACATGTCTTGCGCGGAACAATGCAAGTTGTTTCATCCTTCGTTGATTTTCAGCTGATATTACGTCAAACTGAGTTTGACAAAATATCCTCCACACGATTCCGCTTCGCTTTTGTGTCATCATCTGTGTGGCGATGAGATGATGAGTTTGCTGTGCGCTGTCGAAAGTTCACCGAATAACATGTTGTCGAGGCGGATTCAAACGTGTTTGAATGAATAATTTCTCAGATGGCGGTATTGTTTTGAGCGGAAAAATACCTTAATATTTCAGTGATGAGCGATAGCGCGAGGTTTATGCGCCGCTGCAGAGTTAAACTTCACATTCCTGGGCCATTGTGTTTCACTTTACCTCTCGTAGAAGGATTTTCAACGCCCCAGCCTTCTATCATTACATGAAATGTGCCGCTGATTTGCTTTGTAAACAACACATGTTGGCCCGGCTGTCATTTCGTGACTTTCTCCATGCAAGGCGCAAAGCTGGCTTTAGTTAAACGCTCTGTTAAGGAATCGAAAGCTTTCTCGGCGTGTGCTGTTGGTGCAATGGATAAGCGAACAGACCAATTCAGCCTGTTTACGGTGCTCCCAGGTTTTTCGAGGTCAACAGCTTTTGAATTTTCAGAGTTGAGTTTTTCTGCTGCGATAATTCTGGCTCCACCAAAAAGCGTCGTCGGGGCTTGGCTAGAAATAAACCATAATCACATGTAAATAAACTGTTCTTTTTACCATGAGATTGCGTTGGCCTGACGCTGCATCAGGGAGCCGGCGGTTTGGCCGCAAAAGTTTCATGTATTTTGTGACGCTCGAAAAACGTTTCTTTCTTTGATAATTTTTATAGTTCCGTTCATTCTGTGATGTTTAAATGCACATTGGCTAAATAGTTGAAACAGCCTTCTCGTCAAATTTTAAGTTAGACACCATCGCGATAGTAAGGTCACCTATCGGCAGAAATCATACGCTGAACCCAGAAAACGTGTTATGGAATAATTTTGACCAGTATTTCCCTGTGTAGAGTGCCTGTCAAGCAACCGCTTACACTTATGTTTGTCAGTGCTCGAGATTCAACTATGTCAAAACCTTTCATTTTTATATTTCATGCACACAAACTACCACGAAAAGGATTCCAAGGAACATTTTACGTCTTCAACCAAAAACTTGCCACATTCAGGCAAAAACAACTAGAGTACAAAAATATCTTTTTAATGGGATTTATGTGCAAAAGCTTTATGTATTCATGTTTTACCACTGACCGTTGCTATCAACGCTCTGTGACGTAGTGTTTGTTTGTACAAATTGAAGTTCTTGTGAATTGGGCTATTTGCAGTTAGGTTCTTTACTTCGTTTTATTTTACACCAGTTGAGTGAACTAATGCATTGTTCTTCTTTCTATGCTATCACTGCTATCGTAGCGATAAGATTATAACAACTTTTCCTTTTATATTATTTCATGGTATTGAACAAGTTCCAAAAATACTTTTCATCGTGCTTCTTTGCTCAGGGCTAACAGAAAATCAATAAACAGAGCATTGAATAAGCAAACACATAGGCAGTTGTGCAACTCCATCTCTTGCTAGGCAGGATACAATCGTAATTTGTAACAAACCTGCGTTTCTTTTGCATGGTACAATTGAGCCAAGGCTGCTACCCGAAGTCCTATTATTTTGCAGTCTGCATTTTGAATGGAACACTGAGCGGTTCTATTGACAAGCGCAACTACGAAGCGTGTGAAATACAATTAAAGGCACTTGGAACACGAGATTTTGTTCAAATCTAGTTTCTAGACATACATTTTTTTTCGCAGAATCCGAAAATCACTGAGACACGTGGGCAAAGCAGCGACTTCACCGCTCAGTGACATCACAGACGACATGGCTGAAAGAACTTGGGGTCCTGACGTGAGTGTTTGCTTATTATTACATAGCTGTTCGTAGGAGTGGTTCATTTTAGGTCCCGGCTGCTTTTCGCAGTACCTTTAGATTATCTTTCTGCGTTGTTGACTATTCTATCGAATTCCTTATCTACTGTTGAAGTTCTCAGCACTCCGGCTTTCCTGACCAAACAGCAGAGGCAAGATAACTGCTTTCTACGTCCGCAAAACAGCAACCATTCGCGTTGTTGGTCCTAAAAGAGATTTCACTTTTAAGGTGGTATTAAGCCTTCTTACCAAGTCTTAACACATCACTTTAGGCCAAACCGTGGCATTTTGACGAAAAGGTAAAACGTAAATACTTTCTGGAAGTAGTCTAGGTTGTGTACGTCTCGGGAAAGGCAATATATTCAACAGTTTAGTGCACCCACCAAACATAACTTTGCTTTGATTCTAATTTGGTTTGGATATTCGTTGTGTTTTGCAAAAACCTGCGGAGCTCGGCCCGTGTATGAAACGTGTAGAGCGGGATTGTTGTAGACAACGGAGAAATGTTGAGATTTTTATTGCTCTTTAGTTGCGTCATTGCCAGTACTTTTCAAAAACAGTGGAATAAGTTACTTTCTCATTACAAATAAACATTGTGCGGAAGTGACTTCAACCGCGTCTATCAGTTCGATCCGGTTGTTACCATCACCCTCAACTGTCACTTCGCGAAACGTGGACGCCCGACTCGCTGCGGACTTTTCTCAACTTCCGCGTTTAACAAGAACGGTTTTTCGGTCGGACATGTCTGATTGCCTAATTCGAAACAATTGCTTCCGCACTCTGCTTCGAAGTCATATTTCCTGCAGGCCCAGAAGCCATGCAACGAGCAAATAACCCTTTCTCAGCTTAAATCAGATATGGATGCAGCGTTCAACGGACGTCATTTTACACGCACTGGTTAATGGACAAGTTTGTTTGTCAAAATTAGGCAGAATCAGTGGACAGGGACAGCGAGCAGCTTCTTTTGTCGAAAAGGCATCTTGTGTTGATAAAAGCTTCTCAATGTGATGCAATAAAGGGTTAGATTTCAAGCCTTGTTTTGAAAAATGCTAGTCGAACAGGTTGGGTTTCTCGATAGGCCTTAAACCACCAGCATATAATTAAAATATATGTAAAGGCTTGTTTATGTTCGCCGTCATCTGCTTTTCACAGTAATGCATAGGTTTTATGTCAGTTATACTGAGCAGGCCATAAAGCCAGACAGTGCTCGTGGAGTGTTGTTGCGATTCGACATGGCTCTTGGTACCGGACGTTTACACGCGACGTGCTCTTCTCATGGCTTAATTTTGCATTTCCAAAAATAGATCTCGTCGCAAGCGAAATTTAGTTGAAGAGTACGGCTCCTGAGAGCTACATATTGTCAAATAACTTGTGCAAACAGTGAAGTTTGAAGAGCTTGCCGGACACTTGTGCGGATAAACATATGGATAAGAAAGCGAACAAACATTTGCACTAGTTAGGTTGCCATGGACGGCGGAGAGGCGTCGGCGCGCTCCAGCGAGCAAAAACGATATTTGCAATTTTGGGAAAAGAAGATGAAAAAGTTGGATTATCGTCGCAATAAACGTTCGTTGAGCGTGCACATGGAACCAGTCGTTGTCACTGAGACTCAACCTCGAGGTGGCAGCAGACAGCTCCAGAGGAATTCGACATCGTCTTTACCGAGAAGGTTTTTAAGCTCAACAACTAACTCGGCAGGAAGCAGTGAAACAGAAAAAATAAAAAAATCTCCATTTAGAAAAGTTCTGTCGCTCTTCGCTGGAAAGCAAACCGAGAAAGCATCTTTGTCTTCTTCTGCCAGTTCGATAGCTTGTGCAGAACTTTCTGGAACAGGCTTAGAAACCGTAAGCGCGGTCGGCAGCGATCTGGTGCCACATGATTCTGCCTCTGCCGAAGATGATCGGCCATCTTTTGCATCTAGCAGCATGGACCTATTGTACGTAACTATAGAACCCCCTCAAGAATTTCGCGACGACATCAAAAAAGATTCACATCCGTTTTCGAATCGGCTTCGAGAGAACGGAAAGGTTTTGTCCAGCTCGACATCTGACCTGAAGGCTGACGTCGCCAACCAGCACTTGGAGGAAATGCGGCCTCGAAGCAAAAGCAACAACTTTCAAGTTCGCTATCCGTCAAACAGCATCAAGCGACCAGTGCGCGGGCGTCACACTCGACTGCGCGCCGCCAACAACGCCACCAACGTCACGCGGCGACGTACGCGGTCGACGTTGCAGCTCCGGCCACTCGCTGCCCCCCGCTTAGCTTTGACTGGAAGCGCGGACGACTCTTTTCGCGACAAGACGAACGAATTCTTAACAACAATGCAAACGACTTCGCGCAAAGAGGAAACGACAAACCCCTGTGAAGTTGCTCCTTTTCTTCAATCAGCTGGCATCAAGCAGTCCGAACCCGCCTCACTGTCCAGTTCGCGCACCAACGTTGAAGCTGAGGATTACGTTGTGCAGCACGCTGTTCCAACACCGCCGCTTCGCGACACACCTTTAGCGGAGGCAGTTAAACGTGTGGATTCGTCAAGTTTGCGATTCAGCCCGAGACAGAAAGCGATTCGCCGCCGACAGGTCCGCACATTGCGATCGGCGCCGAAGAGTGAAGCGACCTACCGGTCGCCAGGGGGAGCTCGCAAGTTGGCGTCAAGCCGAACGAAGAGTCCCTGGTTCCGGGCGGTGAAGTTAAAGTTGGAAGGAAGAAAACCAGCCAAGCAGCCCGGAGACCGACGATTCTTTGGTTCGGTGGTAAGCTGATGGCATACATAGTAACAGTTTTAGAATATGTACTGGTCGCCAAGATCTTTATTTTATCATGTGCTTGATATTTATCAAAATAATAATCTTAAGAGACCGTTGATGCTGATTACTTGACATTACCCATGAATGGAAATTGTTCATTCGAGGTAATATGAGAACATCGCATTGAAGGCGTTGACGTAACTTTAAATAAGACCCTTAAAAGTAATCTGGCCAAGGCATTTACACTATTGCAGAACGTCTTATGTTCAGTCTACCAAACTTCTATCATGTTAAGATCGCTAATAAGCCCATCCAATAAAAGCGAAACGTAGATTGTACTGTTGCACCATATTTAAGCAATTTGCGACTCTACGCAAAACTAGATACAGCAAGAGCACACTCAGACAATCAAGTTGTTTTTGCAATAATTGCATTTACACTTACATTGCAACAAAACACTATTCCAAAATGAGCTTTCAGAGCTTTGCGTCACATCCGGCTGCAGCTCCGTTGCGATTATGCTGATTCAGCATTAGTCAGCTTTCTTTCGATTTTAAACATTAATGTAAAGCCTGCACGATGCCTTCTTTCTCCATAAGCTTTCATTGATCTATTTGTTCTTGCATGCCTACGCAGAGAGGGAAGACGCGCGTGGTGCAGAAAGTGCCACAAGAGAGGTTGAATCTGGCCTTGAACTCAATTAAGCCAAATAGAGTCTCTTGGGCTAGGATTACCCTATATTTTCCCACACTGCCCAGTGATACCCATTGATATTTGTTCATGCTGATTCAGGTCAGTTTTAACACTGAGAAGTAATGCTGATTTAGATTTCAACTTCAAAACTCTAGATATGGCTTGCAAATAAAAATTTAACAGAATTTTTGATTGATCTCAAAGTTGGCTTCGAAATATGCTTCTCATTGCGTCAAGCTGAGGGACAGTTAGCGATTGCATTTGTGCAAAGTTTGCCAATACTGACCGTGGCCACTTTACATAAACGTGCACTTGGCAGGCGCAGTACCAATAAAACACACTGTGCTCGAAGATAACTTTCTTAATGAGCACTAATTTTCAGTGCCATGTATACCCACTTCGCTCAACCACAGTTTCTGCATTTCCAAGTACTTTTTCAGTTGTTTAACGTTTTCGCCCAGATGTCAAAAGTTGGCGAATCAGAAGCGCAGAAATTTAAATTGTTCTTTTCCTCAGTCACTGCTCTGTAAGCAGTCGGAGATTTTTGCCTCTTTGCTAGCAATTCAATCACGTAAAGCGTCAACTGTGGTAGGGAACGACGCACACCGCTGTTCACGGACTTGGCCAATGTGTGTTCGCCGCCGATACAAAGCTGGATTTTGTTGCGCTAAGCGCAGGGCGCAGGTGCACAACGGCCCTCCTCGTGACCGCCGTCCCTCGCAATCTAATCAGGGCGAGGGCCGTGACTGNAAACGGAGAAAGCAAAGCCTAATGCATTTTCAATTGTGTTCCCGCGGGAATTCGTCGCGCTCATGATGAAGGCGACCGGTGCAAAACAGCAGAGAAAGCCATGCTTAGACCGTGATTTGCAGCGGAAATGGGTCGCTTTCCGCCATGAAATATTTAGGATGTATTCGAAAATATCGAGGTGCCATTCGGCTGGGGCTTTATTTCCCTTATGTTATGCATAGGATCGCGGAGATTGAGGGATTCTTTGAATGGCGCTGTTCGTTCGAGAACAATTGATAAGGAACAGTTTGCTGAGGCCTACGAGTGAGACGCGTAAGAAATTCGTTGCAGCGCCGCAAAGGTGTGGCAGATAAGTCACTAAGGTTTTTGCACCTTAACCATCTGGCCCATTGTGCGGGGGTATCCGATGCTTAATTTGCAAGTGCGTGCCGCAGTAGAAGTCACTAATACAGGTCGGACTTGTGACCTGATAGGTGGAGCGAGTTACATTACCAACAACAACGAGTCACTACTGAATAACGCGGGTCATTGAAATTGTCTGCGAGTTCAGTTGCCACGTCAGTTTTCCTGTGAGATATTTGAAGCTCTGATTCCTGTATGTAGAGAACCGTTTCTTGAATGTTAATCAAAGTGCTTAGAAAAAGCGCATCCATCTAAACAAGCTGCACGCTATCCGAAAAAGGCAAATACAGCTCTAAACGACAAAAATCCGGATCGACAGTCCAAGTAAATTTTAAAGCGTTTAGAACCACCTATGCAGTGGCCAGCAGGTCTTTACTGAAACTTCAAAGCTTCAGTGTATGTTAGAAACACATTCTGAAACCCTATGAATTTCGATTCCAATACATGTCCCCACATTGTGTCTCGGTCAGCAGAGCTTTCTCAAGGCGTTCAATGTAGTTGCATATTTAGTACAGCCCCTTTCCCCAAATCGCTTAAGGCTGGTACTTTATACCAAAGTCACACTTTGGCCGGATTTGAAATCTGTGATGCTGCTACTTCTTTGCCATTTGGCAAAGCCTTACTTAATACCTAACAGGTTTTCTGCTTACAGTCTTCCTCTGTCTGTTTTGGTGCATGAAAACTCATAGTTTGGTCGAAAAAGTTTTCTTTGCGTTTGTCCTTTTTGTGTATGGGGACATGAGGGCGCTGTGTGTCGACATATTCTCAGCGCAGCGCGCTCGTTAAGTAATCACCGAGGAGGGGTTTTCGAAATAACAAAAACATTGTGAACATTTTAATGTTACCATAATCATCTACAAGTTTTTAGGGTTTAGCAAACGGTGAAGCTTGTGTGAAACAGTGGCTTCAAACTATTTTGCAGTTGAAGTTTCAGTTTCAATAACTTCACGTCTGAGCGCAAAATGAGCTACAGGTGCCTATACTGGTTTCACGAAATCAATTAATTTTAGGGCTTCACTCTTTTCTGATGACGGCTGAGGACTTCTTAAAATCATGTAAAGTAAAAACGTTTTGAAAAATTCTAGCTATATGCTTCAAACATGACGACTCCAACCAGTAATCTTGCTTTGATGAACCGATCCGGCCACTATCAGATAGTGTAGTCGTTCATGGTCAACCGGACACCAATCAAGACACATCTGTCATAGTGCACCAAAACCCTGCACAAGGTTCAGGCACTTTTCCATATATGGTAGTTAGTGCACGTCAAACTCTGAGCTTGTCTTTGTTACGGTACAGGCTTTCTTCTAATGCCATTCTCAATGCGTTTTCTAGATCACTTTTACGTTGTCTGAAGTATGACAGTTTTAATGAACTGAAAGATACAATTACGCAGACTGACCTTCGACAGGCTGCAGTGATTGAGAGCTCACTTGAGCTTTAAGCCACAAGCGTTGCAGTTGTTGCTCCAGCGATTTCATTGTCAGGCTGTGTTCTTCGTCAAGCAATGCGCTGTGCACAGAGAAGCATCCTTTGAAGCACATCTGAATGCTGCCAGAATCAACGCTGTTCGATGTTGAAATCCGATGAACCTCCTGGCCCCGCCCTGGCCAACGCAGGGTCAAATCTTGCAGTAAAACAAAGAAATAAGAACTTGTGGCAGAAACATCTGAGGTCAGTGCGGCTGATTTCAAGTGTGCTCTGTCGTTGGAAAGAACGCTGCCCTGCAAGAAAAGAGAGATTTTGTGCACCACCGTCTGGGCAAATGCACGACAGTGACATGCTGAGAATCAACCAGCACAGGCGAGAAATGCAGGAAATCAACATTTCGGTAAATTGTGTTACAGTGTCTAGATGCATGCACTTGCTGATTTGGCTAAATCATTGCCCAGACTTGTAGATTGAGGTATGGGAAGTTTTCGCTGTCGTTAAATACATTAGAACAAGTCTTGTGACCTTGTAATTTTTTTCAAGTGCATTTGTCTGATAAGGCCGTCATGCAACTTTTTAATAAACAAATCGGTTTTTCCACAAGATCACACCGTAACGCTGGTTTTGACGAAAGACCTACCTCGCAGCATAACTACCGAGGTTCAAATTTTTTCCAGTACTAACGCTTAAAAAAACTTCTTAGTTTTTTTTAAGTTTCTCTTATGCAGTACTTTTCAATATAATGGACGGGCAGGGTGAACGACGAGGGTGGGGTGTTTCGCGTTAGTTGAGACCTGAACGTCGCTTTCCTGGGTAATTGTGGGTTTTTGTGTTCAATTGCTAGCACAGCTTGTTGTGACAGACGTACGCCGACGCTCCTAGTAACATTTCGTAGCCTCCGTTTTCAAGTTTTACGCCCCGCATTTACTTTGCGTTGCATGCAACTAACGTTCAGACAGGTTTTAAACATTGGGAAAATGCATGCAAGTCTATTTAAGGGCATTATAAGCACATCATAATGTGGACAGAGTGCGGTCTATTGATGTGGACACCTGCTTCCGCTCCAGCTTGTCGAAAGATCGATACTTTCCTGTTTGGGCTCAGGCTAGTTAATGGAATCGGGCACTTGCGCTCTGAAGATGTTATTGGCCATTGGAAGTGGCAGAGTTGCGTTTGCAGCTCAGAAAGCTTTAGACAGACCTTCCTTGAGCAGCATCAAAAAGCAGTGTTGTGGTCAAAGTTTCCTTAAGCCGAACCATGCGCGTGTTAGTCGAACGTGCGTTGCCGATTAGCCGCAGATCATTGCAGTCGGGCAAACAAACATGTTTTAATCCTGGGTTAAAGTTGTGGGCGTTCGAAAACAGCGTGCTGTAGCTTTCCGCTTCGAAAATCGACCGCACGAAGGTTTCTCAAGTGAGGCAGTGAACGCTCAAAGCGGTGTTTATGCTGAGGCTGCGCTTCTAAACAACGTAACAAATAGTTTATGTTGCGCCATTTTCATGCAGTATGACACTTGCTTGCGAAAGCTGACCAGTGCAATGCATACTGAGGGTTAGACATTGAACCCATTTCGAATACTTCTACCGTTCACCAAGCCCCTTTTCTACATAAATTAGAAAAAAAGCCTTTTTCGATGAAGACGTCGTTTGCATGGAGCACATGTAACAGATCATAGCTGTGCTAGTAGGTCAACATAGAATGGGGCGTTTACACCTGCACCGTAGTTAGAAATATTGCAAAAACAGGCAACGTAGTTTGCACTTTAATAAACCTTTATAAGGCATTGGTAACAGCAAGCGTTATTTTACACACCCATTTTATCGTTACGTGATCATTACCCCACTGCTTGTTATTCTTCGGGAACCGTATCGTCTTCTGAGGCTATCGGTGATCTTTGTAAGTTACGCTTGCTGGTGCCGCTAGTATTCCGAGCAGAGCACTGCCCAGGCGACATTGACATTCTTGATGATGTTAGCGCTGTAGTCAATCAAGTGAGTGTTGTGAACAACCTCATGCTACGCAGGCATGGGTACAGACAGCGGATGTACTGTAGCAAAAACAAGGAGGATGGCAAATGTCAGAGAAACAAAGTGTCCATGCCAGGCGGCCGAGCACTTGTAATGTATACGCCTGGATTCCGTTTTCCTGCAATTGCAACTGGCTGTTTTAAGCACGTTTTAGCTTCTGTTTTCCTTTTGCACAATTCTTTTGAGATGTTCCCAGCATAAACTGTGAATGAAATACAAATCAAACCGTACTGGTCATTGCTTGTGCTGTTAATCGAGCTTACCTGCTGCAAGTTACGTTTCACAGAGCGCAATCAGTTTGCGTTTTGGGCGGACCATGCCTTCATGGTTTGTTGACATTTGTACAAGCAACTGGTAAAATAACCAAAGGTAGAAGCTGTAAGTATCAAACATCACAGTTGTAGAGGAGATTATTACATGAGAGGAAACATGTAACAATGCACCGAATGTTCTTACAAAAACGAGTGAAATCGCGGCGGACAGAAACAAAACATTTGCAACAAGCTTTCTTTTTTCTTGCTACTCGTTGTTTTACATGTTTAGCGCACTTGCTCTTTTTGTTTTCCGCAGCACCATGCCCTCAGGCCCGTTCGCGAGGCGGATATCTGGCAAATGTGCCGCCACTGATCTTTCTGACCGCATGTTGTCGACAGTCAGTGTGATTTCTTGGAAAGTATCCAGAAAAAAACTTGGGTGTTTTTCCTGTTTGGTTTCTTTCTGTGCGGTGGCCGCTTGTTTTTTCAGTTTTTTCCATATTCTGTTTAGGGCGGATCCAGCCAGTAGGATTAGGGGGAGGCTATTTCAGTAATATTTGGAAGTCAAGTCTCATAACGGCATCACTATTGTAAGGGGGATGAAGTATACTTCACAACACTGCTGTGACAAAACAATGGACAACAAAATGGCCTTACATCGCGAATGTTGTTTTTCGAATTATACAAATCATGGTAAAACAAGTTATTTTCGTAGGTTTTTGGGGGACGATCGCCCCCCCTGGATCGAACCCTGATTCTGTTGAGCTTCCACATTCGGCATACACGGGTGTGCAATTTTCTGTTGGGGGAAGGGCAGGCGGGAATATCCAACCGTCAGCATCTCAGTTGTCCGACGATTCCGTTCGGACGAATGCGATGCATTAAATACTTTGTTTTGATTTTCCGCTTGATTGATTGCTGGTAGGACGGCAACTCTCATCTCCGCGTTCCTCATACGTTTGAAAAAGTTCAGCAGTTTTCTATTGTCGTCCTGGTCGCGTTTGGTGGATTGTCTGTGAGGATTGTCTAGTAGTCGACGCTAAAAGATTTTACTGGCATATTATAGAATAAGCAAAAGTACTCGAACACTCCAGTGATAACTGTACTGAAGACTACTTCAGCTAGAACCAACTTCGATTAGACAATTCTTTTGGGAAGAATAAAACATTTATTGAAGCGAATTAATGGCAAAAATGCAGCAGGAGCATCATTTAAAAGTCACTACTCGCTCAGCAAAGTCTTCATTTGCTCGTTCGTTGTGCGTGTTAATACTTAATACTGCGATGTAGGGCAACGATCAGTGTTAACTGTCGAGCGAAGCCACATTTTCTCGTTTCATTGTAGACTAGAACATTTGACATGCACTGTAGTTGCAGGAAGCACCAGGATTATTTCGGGTAAACAGTGAACATCAGGGTAACAATAGGAGTTGACTTCTGATTCATTAAATCCATTCCTCCTCTTCAGAGCTCTACTTCGTTTAGAAGATTATTCATTTCATAAAGTTGCACAAGTTCATTAAAGTTCCCGTAACGCTTGGGGGAATGAGGGGAAAGAAGATTAGTGTATACTTTGTTGCCAAAAAACGTTCATGAAGCGATGCCATTAAATCATCCAAGTACGCGTAAAAGATAGCACGAGCATTGCAGATTTCAGAAGTTTGATTGAGTATGCCTGTGGCCACACTAAGTTCAATCACCAAGGCCTCGCAAGGCTCTAATTCAGGGGTTCCCAACCTTTCTCTGACCATGTACCCCTTCAGCATTTCGAAAGATTAGCATGTACCCCTTCAATATTTCGACTGATGAACATGTGCGCCTAAATTTCTTATGACAAAATATTTTATCATGATTAATCACAGATATATTGAAAAATAAGCACATAACGACTTTTTAAATTAATGTTTACTGATATGTATAAATTTTTGGAAATAAAAGATATGTAAATATATATTTCTCTTCTACTGCTAACCTTAAATGTACCCCTTCGGATAGGCAAATGTACCCTTTGGAGTACATGTACCCCAGGTTGGGAACCTCTGCTGTAATTAACGTTTGGCCTGATGGAATAGTCGTTGCGACGAAACTGCAATGTGTGCAACAAATTATCAATAAATTCTTGCACACCAGAAACACTGATCGTGGAAGACAGAAACTGTTCTGCTAATGGCTCCAGAACCCCGGTACATTTTCCAAGTAGATAAACACTGTAGCATGTTTTTTCCAAAGCCGCTTTGAGCGAAAACAGCGGTTCCACTCAGATATCTCTGAACCAGAGCAAGTTGCTATTTACCCAATATATCGGTAGATTCATCAGTGAATAGCAAAAAATGAGAAATACGAGCGATGGACTTCGCGAATGATATCGTTGGTTAATATTACAGCTGCCGAAGGCGCAATCAAAAAAATCTGAGGGCTTTTACTGTATATTTAGCGTTGTTTCACAATCTTGGATGAATTGTGCTGACGCTTGATCACCTGCATTATTCCTTAAGTTTAGCAAGTCAATATAACATCCAGTACCAGCCTTGTGACCTCGCAAGGGGACGTTATTGGTTGCACACAACAACACTGTTTTTACCATACTCTTATCAATTTCCCGACTGTTTCACGCTTGCCTTGGTACTAGCTTGAGGCATTTTGTTTACCTCAGTTCACAACAGACCAGGGTTTCTCGAAATATTTTTGTCCCATCGCTCATCGTAACGCTCTCGACATGTCGTTGTCGCGCCCCCTCACTCACGCCACGTAAAGAAAAACAAATACAAGCTACCGGAATTTTATTGAAAGAAATCAACATACGACATGACCCTCCTTTACGTGTGCCGGATGTGCTTGGTGGCAATGATGAAGCTTCGAAACGTTGGAGGAAGACATTTCAGTCGTAGATCAACTCGCTTATGAATTGATCAGCGCTTTCTTTGCTTTAAGAGCATGATGGTCACAGTCGAAAACCTTTTTTCAACCAAATACGATGTTGGAAATGATAGAACTAGAACTCACAATATAGCTTCCTTCCAATATAGAAGTCTATGTTTGTCAGCTACCTGGCACCAAAATAAATAATATCAGCCTTCCTCGACATTCACTTTGGATTCTTCATCGTTTTGTAAATCGATGAACTGGTCTTGAAGTTCAACTTTAATGTCTTGAGGTTCTGCGGGGAATGTCGTTAAGTATGCAGCTTGGAGCATGGAGGTCAATGAGGTCTGTAAAGTGATTTCAAATCATATCTTCCAGGAGGACGTCGAAATGCGAACAGCCACTCCTCGTATGTAACAACGTTGTCGCTGAAATTTGGAAAAAGAAAGACTGTTCTGCCGAAATTTTGTTTGTAGAGTGAAGCTTTGAAATAATTGAGGTTATCACAGTTTTGCATTTGATAAAGAGTGGTCATTTTTGAAGTTTTATGTTTGTTCCATTCGTGGCAGTGAAGATATCAGCTGAATCAGCACAATCAGTGGAACGTATTATGTCACAGTTACGCTAATAACATTCGGGTAAACTATCCATTTTGTGCTATGCAAGTTTGGATTATAATCAATTGAAAACGACGTTTATTCCGTACGAGATTGCTATCTGGAAGGAAGTGGAATCGTAGCGAAATAATGCAATCTGTTATGCTGTAGTTGGACCAAACAATAGTATTATGAAGCTGATAAGTTGGCAAGAAACTGAGCAATTGACTGTTTGCGTTGTGGTAGTCGCCTAATGAAAAGTAAATGGTTGTTTGCGATTTCACCCCCTTTGCGTTTTTGCCCCCTTATCGCCCCTTTGTCTTTCGATATCGATCCTAAGGGGGCGATATCGCCCACTCTGACAACCACTGCTCCGGACTCTGTTTAAAATTGGAGTTCCGACTACAGTTTCTTTATGGGTTTTGTTTTGGAATAACAGACAACGTTCTTGAAGAACTTCTTAAACTTACCAACAAATGCAGCGCATTTAAGTAATCCATACTAAGATTTGCGCCCATCGACTAGCACTCTGCACCTATGTTTTTTTGTGCATACACAATTCAGTCGCACAAGTAAAGATCCTGCAGCCACTGTAACAGATATTGTTGCCCATTACGCAGTGCTGGTAGGACGGGAATATTTTGTTGCTTCTCGTACCAAATATCCGTACCCCACCCTTCGCTCCACGTGGAACGCCACCCAGGTCGTTTGACACCCCTGACACATACGTTGACATCGGACTGCTCGTCTTGTGCTTTTAACGTGGTATCACGATATTCGTGGTAGCATCAAGCGCCTCAGCAAACCATATTGCCAATACATAAATTCTTACAAAGTACCAGCTTTCCACAATTTGTTGTTATGCGGTCATGAAGATTTCTGCTCAAAAGTTCAATGATTGCTTTCCGAAAAATGACGAACCCCCTGGATCCCCATAACAAACCTGATTCATGAAAATATCAAATAAATTGTTCTGTGGCTTCTGCAAAATCAGTCATGCCTGACCACGCCTGGTTGTTGGCTGCTGCGAAGTGTGTTTGAGCAGACGTCAAAAAGTAATGACGCTTTTCTATTGATGTGCTCTGTGCTGACGAAATATTGACGATTGTGAACCGACGCTAAGTTCTATTTGAGGATGACAACTGGCGTAGTTCGTTGGCGATCAGTAACGTAGTGCGTTTTTGTCAGAAATGAACAACCTTGAGTAGTTTCTTACCTTCGCGTTTCGGCATAACTCGCGCACATACTCGGGATGGCGCTTTTTCTGGTAAGTTGCCCGGTTCTCTGTCTTTTTGTTGAGTTTGGGGTTGTACGTACCGTTTCGTGATGTGCAACGTCCTGATATATTTCAGAGCCGTCAGGATAATGAGCATAACGCCGTTTACGTTTGTCCCAGTGACAGAAGTGTGAGGAGACTCAGTGCTGTTGCATGTTGTGTTTCGCGAAGCTTGCTGATCGACAATGACAGTTACTGCATAGAATTCCACCAGTGCAGTGGGCTTGAGATTTAAGCATAGTAGAGCTGTTTGGTTGGTGTTGGGGTCTAACCAGGCAGCTGCACTGAGTTCTTGTAAAGGATGCATCGATATACGCTCGAAAACAGGTTCGCTTTACCGTAGACCTCTGCTAGTTTTCAGTGACTTTCATCACGTGCCTCTATTAAAAACCACGTTGGTTTTCTGATAATAATATGACGCTGCTAATGACGTACGCTACCTTTCAACGTGACCCAAGACGGAGACGTCTGGATGTAGCAAGCAATAAGTCAATAAACACGTTGAAAGGGATTGCTTTGTTGCTTTGTTTCAAATAACAACAGTGCAATAAACTAGACATATGGTTTAGACTCTAAACTGACAGTAACGTAGGACACCCACGTACGTATTAAGTTAAAAATCGCATCGCATTCTTCGCCAAGGTCTTTTCTACGCGGTTTTGCCCTTCATTTGTTGACATTTGCAATGTTCTGAAAGTCGTTGAGGAAGCGTAAGATGCGTTGTACTCGAAACGCGTGTTCTGATCGTGTTTCACGAAGCGATGAATCCCAACTCCAGCACGATCCAGCTTCTGAGACTACATGCCTTGCGTTTCGTCGTCAGTGAGCGTTGAATTGGATACAAGGTTACACAGCAAAAAAATTCAGTCCTACCTGCGCTCACGAGCCTTGACGAGCAAAATATTTTGCGGTTTGGTTCTTGCAGCGTCTCTGAATGTCTCAAGTTATCAGTGCTCCTCGGTGATTGATGATCCCACCTGCAGGCTCATCTACCTCAGTCAAGAGCACGGTGCACTGAGACTAATGCAAATGAATGCTCGTTTTTCGACGCCCGCCACAATGTTTGTACTGCATTTGCTCACGCCACGTGCAGAACCACTGGTTGATAATTCCAAGTTTTGATGATAAAAAAATGTTCAGTAGCCTTTGGAGAGGTGAGTGGATGTTTCCAACTTGCTAATTTACACTGTACACGATGCGTCACAGGCTGAACATTAACATGGACTGATTCACCGTTGATTGAAGGTCCAAACAAGCTTCATTAAACTTTTATCAGTCCAAGGTTGATCGCCTGCAGAACCCACCAGGATTTCACACTTGAATCAGATTAGTCCCTACCTTGTAATATCCGTGCAAATCTTGCTTTCATTCCTGCTGATCAAGACCCGTTTTACAAAATTTAGTAACCCCAGTGTTTGTCAATGTTTTTGTGGAAAGTCTAAAATCAAGGTAAATCTGAAAGCACGGTGAAAATAAAAATATGAAAAATATAGAACCGAAAAGTGTCACTGAAATTTAACTATAAATTTCCACTGCGAAACCATGACATTGAATGCAAGATTTTGTCTACGAACATCAATACACAACACATCAGTTTTGAGTGTGGTATTTTATTTGCTGGTTTCTCCTTGCTGCAAACTAGGAACACGAAAGAAATATCTCAGTACAGTGAGACAGGATTACATTCACTGTTGAGTGAGGTTGCATTCGTAAAACGGAAAAAGTTTTGAAATGTTAATTTAAATATCTCAAATTAAACTTAATGTGAATCAACGTTTTGTAACGTGATTGGACGAAACAAAATTTGATCGCTCATTTTCTCAAAGTGCTCCAGCATCTCAGTTTCTCACAAGGCTTCAGTTGACGAACTTCAATGCTCTCGTTGGTCGCATTTGAACAGTAAATGTTGTAAAGAGTAGCGGTGGAGCAATAAAACTAAACTTTTTGAGGCCTTTTGTCATGTTTTAACCTAAACTGTAGTGATACATGAGAAAGTAGAAAAGAGAGTTTTTGAGTTCATCACAAGCAGCAAAAAGCCAGCGTAGGTTGATGTAGAACACAAAACACACATTTCGTGGTCAATTTGTTGTATCAGTAAACGCTTGCACTTGAGGACTGAGAGGGACAGGGAAGTATGTCTCGACTGCTGGAAGACGCAAAATCCGCTACAGTTAGGAAAATCTCTTGCTTCAAGTAGGCTTAGTGGCTGGACGGACTACTGGGTGACGTTGAGTGCTGTTGACCCTAACTATTATCATCTCGTTTCCTTTGTCATCCGCCTCTTGTGTGCTTGGGCGCCGGCGGTTCCTTTCGAGACGTTCCTCGATCAGCGTGCTTAGACGTTTACCGAGCTCACGCCGGTACCGGAGTGGTTGACAGTCGCTCATCAAAACGTTTCGTTCTGAGCCGCACTTGTTGTTTTTCCACTTCTTGGCAAGTCGTCTCCGCTTTTTCAGTGAAAGATTCGACGCGCTCCGGTAGGAAGTATTAGAGAATGATAGGACGACGAGCATACAAACAAATGCAGCGAGTTATGGAAACGTAACAGCGTGTCTTCTTCCAGCCGATAAGTGTCAGGACATGTGAAGGTATAAATGTCGTCGCAATCTCTTCACGTTTTTGACAATAGTTCGTGCGATTCGCTGATGGCAATGCCTTGGGTATCTTGCGACCAGTTTGCTTTCTATGCTCGAAATTCGAACAGCTGGCGTACCGTTGGCTGTAGCAACGCTCCCACGGCAAATCGAAGCAGACATCCGCAGTACGCAAATGACAGTTTCCTGTGCTGTCAATCTAACAGGACTGGTTATGACACGGCAAGGCCTGGCGACACGTCACACTGCATGACGCACGTTGCACGCAAAACGGAAGCAGCATTTCATGGTGAATTTAAGAGAACGCTGTCGGAAACGTCGGCACCCGGTTGGTGGGAGTCCGGAACAAATTTCCGCAACAGATTTATGAGCGACGGAACAGCTGATTTGCCTTGGTCGAAGCCAAAGCACTCCCGTCAATGGCGGCACACCGTCAGCAAAGTGTCGATCAGAAAGATGTTGAAGAAGTTTTCTGCTGGTCGTCGTCAAGCTGTCTTGCGTTCAGGCGCATCACATTTTCCGACTGCTCGCCCAGCCAACCATTGCAAAGGGCATCCCTGCTTAACACAATCGTCGAGTGCTTCCAGTGTGACTTGGGTAATCTTCTTCGTGCTTGGTGGAACATTTTCACGTAATTTATCTAGATCAGTGGACTTCATAGGTTTTTGTCAGACGGTCACACAAGCTATTGCACTAGAGTTCGAGGTTCGGACATCTTGTGTAATGCGATTGTTTTGGGATATGTTGCATTCTACTAAACCAACAAATTTTTCATAGAAATTTCATTTTTTCATTATTGACAAAATGTCTTTGCGACCAGATCAAATGGCTTCGCGGGCCGGATTTGGCCCACGGGCCGTAGTTTAGAGAGACCCGATCTAGATTATAAATACGTGCCAACAAGCAACCCTCATCATCATGCTGTCCTTACCGCCCGTTCACAACCGCAAACTCCTGGACGAAAAAGATGTGCGTTTGTCAAGTTCATAGTTCATAGTCAAGTTCATAGTTCAAAGTTCACAGCCACAAAGAACTAAACTCCACACCATGGCCGCCTGGCTAGTTACTGGGCAGCTCCAGAAAGTTTGCTTCAATTAGCAGCTGTTGCTGAGCAAACGCAGTTGCCATTGCCTTTGGCCTTGCTTTCGTTGTTAGCACACTTTTTGTCCCAAAACATGAACGTCAACCTCGTCAACCAACGTTGGTGGTGTTGGTCCATCATTAAATCAATCAATCAATCGATCGGTAACTGCAAAAGTTTCTTTCCCAGGTTGTTTTATCAAACTTTCTTACCCGACGCTTGTCAAGAAGTAGCTTTTGGCAAAGTTTGTGTTTGGCCAAAACAAGCTCCTGGTGTGAGACTCAGGCTGTGGGAAGTTTATGCTTAGCAGCGACCAATTAAAACACAGGGCATACGTGCAATGACGCGGAACGCAACGAATTGCGTTTCGGGAAATATTCGCTGGCAACTTCGGTTGCGTTTTTCACGTATTGGCAGGGTGGAACTGACTGCGAGTCCGTCCGCTGTGCGTTGATCATGTGAGCTTGCAGTGCGTGCAGAGGGCGATCGCGCGTGACCAGATTACCAATGCTGGAAAAAGATTGCGATGACGCAGTTGTTTGATGAAGATAAAATGATTAGTTTCGCCGAGCTGCCGCTGAAACGCGTAACCCCAACTGTTCGTGTTTCGCAGTTCTTGGCGATGGCGCTGTCAGGTGCATGCGAAGTATGCCAGCAGTACGACTACGGAAGGAGTTGTAGGAAGCGCGCAATGGTGTCGCAGAAAGCTCAAGATTTATCGCTAGAAACAGCGCAGATGTGTGCTTCGCTCTAAACGACTAAGTAATTTACACGAGATTTTATTTGTAAACAGCATACTGAAAATGAAAATGATTAAATCACAACTATTTTTTGGTTTGGATCTTATTTTCACTCCTTCCACTGCTTTTGCTTTCCCGCAAACCATGGTAAGCTACGTGTTATATAGAAGCCATGTACAAAGAGTCAATTTAAACCTTTACAGCACCTATAAACGTCTACATTTCTTATGATTTGGCCTTGTGCTGTCATAGTAACAGTGCAGAGAGGAGGCTTTGGACCGGGCCCCACAACTTGCCAGTTGAAACGTGCTTAAATAAAGTTGCAGGATTTGCAAATTTCACGCTCTTAAAAACTCAGTTTAAGCGGCATAGATCCGATTTTTTTAACAGTTCCTGAAACACAGTTGAAAGGCAACTTTTGTTGGTTCACAGCCCGTAGATCAGCCGTAATAAAAGTTGTTGTGCTGTCATCGACCCATGAGTATTTTCCACTAGTAGTATTTTTATATTACGTCGACTGTAGCGAAGTTTTTGTATCCTAATGTCTGCTGGATACGTCTCATGGAGTAACTTAGCTATTCTGCAGCTGGCCACTCGTAAGCTATACAGTAATAAAAACCTTTCACTCATGCTGTTAGACGCATGACTTTTCTTGCGAAAGTTTTAACCCAATGCCTCTTTTAGTGCCAACGGAATTGTCTGGCCGACGTGAATCCAATAAAGTTTGTGATGTTATTTGCAGGGAAACTACACGTGGAGCAACATGAGCGGCAGGAAAATGCGGCTTGGCTGCACCGGCCTCCAAACGCTTTCTGAATTGGAATGCGACGCTTTGCAGAAGGTGGCCCTTCAACGCTTGGCTGAAACAGATCTGGGAGCAACTATCGTTGTTCCGAAAGGTATTGTTTGCTCGTTTGAAAAAAGGCACTGGAGGCTTGGTGGAAAATGTGTAAATTTGTTTAATCGTTTAACGCGTTTTATAAGACAGCGTGAGTTAATTCAAGAGATGACAAACTCTGAACGTTTGGATGAAGCCATAAATTTCCGTTCTAGACTCTCGCTTTGGAGTACATCTTTCAGACCTGGGCGAATAAATTTTGCATGGGCTTCCTCACGCAACACTGCGTTCATCGGGAATAGAACTTTTGGTCAGCTGGTGACAATTTCTTACGTAAATAGGGTTTGCTGTCTCGCATTTCCGCTGTTAAATTGAAAACGTGCATTGCTACCGCTGAACAATGCTTTGACACATTAAAACCTTAATAACCTTGTTGTCATCGAACACATTAGGTTAGTTGATCGATGCCAAATGACCAGGCTGCGCGGTTTGAATCGAGTGAGGACGTTACAGTGATTTTTAGGAAGTTCTGTTAGTTCGTAACGAAAAAACAACGGAAACGCATGAAATCTGGCAGCATAGTTGACACCAGCCACAATTTACCAAACCCGGCTGGTAGTTCGCGCTATGTTGATTCACTGATTTCGAAAAGGTAAAATCAGTTTTTTGAAGTGCAAAGTATGCACACGTCAAGCTTACTAAGCGTTCTACCCACCAAGCCCTATGTAAGGCGCTCTGGCTTAAGTTTTACACTGCTTTTCCTATTAACTTGATTGGACCGTTCTGTGCGAGTCGGTATTCCTATCAGCCGGATACTTTTTTCAGATGATTCGAAAGCACTCAGTCGAAAAATATCAATGAAAAAAAGATACGCTCTTCTTTCAGCACGCGACAAAAACAAAAAAGGTAAAGACGACTCAACTTTCCGGTGAGAAAAACTAATGTGCTCTGTCTTTATTCATGCGTTCATGCACTTCAGGCTCAGATCACGTGTTTGGAATTCCTTTAATGGAAGTGGTTGAAAACGATCAGCTTTTGCGGCTCCAGACCTTGGCCCCGCCTCAGGATTCTCTTCATCCCGGTGAAGGAAAGACACCTGATGGGTTTTCAGGCCAAACGTTGGGCCAGCACGACGGCAGCCCGTGCAGCAGTTGCTCCGGCAGCTCCAGCAGCATCAACAATCACCAGCCACTTCATAATGACGTAGAACAGACGAACGTTCGCCGACGTCCGCAAAGGTTCGTAGGGGATGTGTAGTGTGTGTGCATTTGAATACGGCGTTGGGCAGCCGCCCAGACTTGGATCCCATATATTTTAGAACAGTGGTTCTCAACCACTGTTTTTAGAGCCGCATACGGCCCCCAAGCACCCTATGTGTGGCTCTCAGCAGTCTTTGAACAAAACCTCTATTATTTTCTGTAATATACTTCATTCTGCTATAAATCAAAATGTGTCAATTGACTTGTGTTAAAATTTCTTTAGTGCGGCTCTCTAACAGAAGTCATAAGACTGGAATTGGCCCCCTTCAGCGAAAAGGTTGAGAACTACTGTTAAAGTAATTCGCTTATGCCCACCGGGACTGCCAAACCCAAGATCCAAGCGATGCAAGGTACAAGTCAGTTTGAGCAACGAGACTGCTCAGCGACACTATTGCGAAAAAAACAACGAAAAGCAAACGCTGTCTATCGAAAGGAATCCTTTCCCAGCGAAGAATGAGACACTAAGATCTTAGCCTGCTAGGCAGGCATCATCAGCTCTTATTCAAATAGAATCAAACAAAAAGCAATAGCTCGTGTTACTGGGGGATCTTTCGTAAAGAACACTTTTCACTTCACAATGGGTGCTTGAATTACCGTATTTACTCGTTTTGTAGCCCGGGCCCTTTTTTTTTCAACCAAACTCACTACCGGGCCCTTACTCAAACGGGCCCTTATTCAAGCACGGGCGCTTGTTATTTTCAAAGTAAAATTATGCACAAAAA
>JGI24158J21664_10000024_pt1 | contig 68915 bp, 40 predicted proteins | sample Ectturendosymbi3_FD_21664 | JGI IMG/M metagenome (IMG submission 21664) | reverse complement strand
AGCGACCACCAGGTGCTCTGTGATCGTCGGGATGCAAATCACAAGCATTAATGAGACTGCCGGTTTCACATATTGTTGTATATAGTTGATGCAAGTACGGCGACTACATCAAACAGGTAAATTACATCATAAATAATTTCCTATCGCATCACAAGAAGAAATATTTGTTTCGCTTTATTGATGATAACTAACAAGTGATAAAGTTAGTTTTCACTTATTTTGCATTTGCAGTTCATTGAACTTATTTTCTCCTACGTTGTACATTATTAGTTTAGCTTGGTTAGGTTTTGAAATAGGGCTGCTCAAGGGGCTGATTTGCAACTGGCTCGAAAATGCACGCATCTGCCTAAATGCTTGCTGATATTAAAAGGGCCCCATCTGGATTTTTTAGGGGGGGGCAACACCCTTTCACACGGCTCTGAATGCATGCATAAAAATAAGCAAACTTTTCATTTAAACTCCTGAGCTCCCCATGTAATACTGTAAACAAATTTTTATTGCAACGATATCGCTCATTTGGTTCTTACAAGATTACTTTCATAAGTTTTTTTTACTAGAACAAATGGATTATTTAGGTTTAATGGATTTATCAAGGCGTACAATCGTTTGAAAACTTGTCACGCTTTGCCCTTGCGCTTGTGATGGCTTTCATCATTTCTTAAAAGCACACTTAACTTGAAGCATTTCTTAGAATATTAATACAAATAAACGCCAAACAGCTCGACAGACTGCTTTTGGTAGCGCACCTCGCACCTTCTTAGCAGACAGGGGTCAATCTGCAGTGATAATACTAGTACGTAACAGTACCGAATGCGCGCGATGATTGCAGGTGACAGTCGATTAGACATGGTTTTTTGGTTCTTTTGAAACGCAGTAGCATATTGACTACATTCAAGTTTAAAAACTTTTAAACTACGTTTGTTTTCCTCACACAAAAATAAGTCAAAATTCAACGAATGAAATCTGTGCCAAAGTTCACTTCCTGTTTATAAAAACACAAATGATTTTCGTTCAAAAATAACTAATTTTCGTTTCTAACAAACTACAATCCTTTATAACGTGGAGCGCTATACTTATGCCTGAGCTAAATGGCCAGAACTTTTTATGCTGATCTTGGTCATGCATCAAACGCCACCTGCTGGCGATCATAACCAAAAACGCAAGGTGATTTCACCAAATGACCCAGAAAATAAAAATTAGAAGTTTCTAGTTGTGTTTATGTTGAACAAAACGCCAACTCTGTGCAAAATTTAAGGATGAAGACAGCTGTTACCATAAGGCATGCCAAAAAATATCCTTGAAAACCTTTTCTTCCATCACAAGCTATTTTTGTAGTTTATCAAGCAATACCAGCCATTAACATCTAAACGTTGGCTTTATTCGAGGTAGTCAGTTTTGTTACAATTTGACTTTGTCCAATCAGACAAAATAACAACAAACTTTTTAACAAGTCAAACAAGTACCTCTATTTTTATGAAGCTATTTGCCACATCAAGTACAAAAACGCTGAAATTTGAACATGAACTCCAGGTCGAGAAAGGGTTAACTTGTTTTTGTTGTTCTACTCAAATTTCAATGGATTTCCACAATAGTGCATGGTGGTAGATGTGACAGTATAAAAATGAATTTGGTTTCCAGAAAGAACGTTTCGGGCTTTGCTCCCTTGTTGCACTTTGTTCAAACTGTCGCAAAAGCTTCCCAACGTACATCCGCGCTGACGCAATTCTATACCGCTTTCACAAAAGGTGTATCATTCGTTTTGCCTGGAAACGTTTGATCTCAAAACGTGTTGACCATTCACAAAAGAAACAAAAATAAATGGTTAATGGACAAGCAGAAAAATGTTTAATGTGAATAAATGGAATCGAGGGATGAAAAAAATTGACATTACTTACTTCAAAAAAGGCCTTTACTTCCCCAAAGTAAAAGCAGATGGAAAGTGATGGTTTTCAAAAAAGGAATAAAAATGTAGTTTCCCTAAAATACTTTAATTTGGATCGAATGCCCTATCCGTTGTATGTAAAAATGTTTGTCATATAAGTAAATAAATTTTGCGTTCGTAAATGTTGGTGATGTCAACATATCCCGAGTCACTCAGAAAACAAATGAAAGTGACTTTGAACATTTGCCGGTGGAGCAAGTTCACTGGTTGGGACGCAAATGTTTTTCGAGGTAAAGCAAGTGTATTGTGTGTAAGAAGATTTATTTGAGCTGTTTGCAATAAAGTCAGGCGCGTCAAAGAAGAGTAGGTGTAAATTCAATTCAAAATTCAAATTATCAATAAAAGATTCATCGGACCATACGCGTACATCTGACTTTGTCGTAAGTTGCTCTTTACTCTGCTTTTAGCATTAGCAAGGCTTAGAGCAGTTTTAGAAACCAATTTTCCTCAATAATTCAGGATTTTTTATGAGTTAATTGTCGCGGCTTTAGCATTTTAGTAAGTGCTGTTTATCATCCAAGAATTGTCCACAGACGTTGCAAAATGCTGCTTCTCAGGTGGAAACAATAGATCCAAAAACAATCGAGGCAAAAAGCACCCGATCTAATTAAAAATATTGGTTAACAGCATCGTAGAAAAACTAACAAAAAAATTGCACGCGGGGCTGATCCTCTTCACGAGGAGCTTCAAACTCATGTCCGAAGATCTCCAGCGTGTGCTTTATTTCCGATGTAAAGCGAAATGTGCGTGCTTTGCATAAAAAGTCATCGATTTTTTCTTCAGTTTGACTGCGGAGGCCTCGCTATGAATGGGACTAATTCAACGCACTTGTATTCTGCCACGTGCCGATCATCTGTCGAAGGTAGATCAGCCACTAAGTCTTCCTGCTTTTTAAGCAAGTCGCTGCCAACGCGCCCAGATGCGCTGAACTCATTCGCAGTGAAGGCAACGGCGCGCGGCATATGTCGCCACGAGCACGAAATTATACTTCTCATCGACTTTCAGAGCTTGATCCTGGCTTCCCTTCGACTGTTTGGCTTTTCGTTCTCCAAGAACGTTTGCAGAACGAAATTGCGATCGGGAAAGTGAATTATACAGGAGCTCTAGAGTGAATTAATATCGATTGAGGTCGATTTGGAAGTGCGGCCACTTCAATGGCACCGCGACGTCTCTGACGTCTTTCTTTTCGTTTGAAAATAACATGACTCCACAGTTGACTTTATGATTTATTGATATAATGAAATTGTACAATAAAACGCCGTTTTGCTTTAGCGCTCCCCTTGTCTCCGTTCCTGCACTTCCATTGGTGTACTAGCCGCGTTCTTTTCACCGTAACAATTGCTTGAGAAGATGCTGCTGAGGTCATAAATTAATTTGCCTGACTTAAAATTTCAGGCACAAGTGCCAAAGAAATACTTTTTTTGAAGTCGCGTGCTTTGCCAAGAAACTGGTTACGTACGTTGAAAAAAAAAACACAATAATTTTGGCCTGATTGCTGAAAGTCTTGGTTTGTTGTCAGAACCCATACATTTCGACAAATTCAATATTGAAAACTGTTTTTTGGCCAAATAATGAAGCGTTATGTGCAATGCACACTCAATTGTGGGCAAAGCAAACACAGTGTAGATACAAACACAGGGTATTTGCTGTTAAATAAAAACACTCGAAACAAAGTTGAATTCCACTGACAACTAAAAACATAAGCAACATCAATAAATTTCTACAACAATACTATAAAAACAAAATCCAATGGTGTACTGGGGAAAAGCGAGGTACGTCATCCTTTACTTTAGTTGAAAAGGGAGCAATGTTCCCATATGTACTGATAAAACGCCTGTGTTCGACTTACGTTTTCAGCTTTGTGGTATTCTCCACAGACGAAACACTCAATTGTCGTGTTTGCATAGCTAAAAATATATTTTTCTTCACAGAGTTTTCCTCACTTCTTTTTGACATTATACTTCTAATAAAAAATTTTTCATTTTCTATGTAAAATGCCAGTTGTCATCAGTAATTAACATTAGTCTAATTTTGCTACACACTCTATTGTCTAATTAACAATTAGTCTAATTCTGCTGCACACTTGCCTGTCACTATCAAGGTTCCTTTGCAAATAAAGTGACTTATACATGCAAGATTTATTCTTAATTCTTTTGTGGTTTCCAACCTCTGGGGAGATTTCTGAAAACCACGAAAAAATTAGGAGCAAATTTTGTACGTATAGGTCACTTGGTGTGCGTCATGTCGTATGTAATCACGTTTTGTTGTACTTTGGTGCATCTGGAAACGTAGGCTACCCATCAGCTTCTTTGTCCAAGCAATCTTGCAGAGATCCCTCTAGATTTCATTTTCGGGTTCTATTTCTACAATGACTGAATGATGTGTATTGATGTAAAGCTCTGCTTACATACCTATTTCAGTTTTATTAATTTGCGAAATACTAACAACTCATGGAAGAATTTTCATTAAGAATCAATGGTATCATCTAGTAGAAGTCTTTTCATTCGTTCAGTACTTAAGCAGTTGCTTTTATCAAATTGTTTTATTACGAGTAGTTTGCAAACGTTTGCAGTCAGTTTTGTTTTGTCGTAATAAGTGACCTGCTTCGTAACTGAAATTCCTGTGTTTTTGTTTGCAATTCTTTTCAGAAATGTTTATTTTTTCGTCACCAGCGAAGTGATAGTCAAATCTTTCAGGCAGACTGCCTACCTCTCAACTTTAACAACTGAACAATACCGAGGTGGAAACAATGGAGTCAATTTTGTTTTCAAAATCCCGTTGCATTTTGCTGCGGTCATTGTGATGGTGCCGCGAACAGTTGCAAAGCGTTAGCATTGCAATCGACATATATCAAGCAATGTTTAGCAACGAACTGGGTTTTACGCATGAACTGTTTCCACTCCCTGAACAAGCAACACGGAGTCAACCTACGGTCAAAGATTTCGCAAACATGACTTTTACTGGCAGTGGTCCGAGACCCATAAGACGCACCGCTTCACTCTGCTAAAAATTTACTGCCTCTGGCTTGCCGCGTTTGTATTGCATGTGACATGAACAGAATATTTTGTACAAAAAATTACAGTTGGTAAGGTTACAAGGGGTTAATATTTTGAAGAAACTACTAATTGGTTTTCAGGAACAAACATAGGCTTGCTTGAGGAGACCAACTCAACCTCTGTTTGGATCATGAATATTTTGTTCGTGGCAGTTTTTCAAGAATGGCGACAATGACTTTATGTTCTGATGAACGTCAGGCAATCATTTTCTTTTAAAATGTATCAAAGAATTTACGTAAACTTAAAAAAAGCGAGTTTCCCCTGCCGTGCATTTTCGCAATTTGTTATAAATTGCCGTCTGCAACAAATACGCAATTAAAATGTCTTTACTATATTTTAAAGAAACGGTCGCTCGGACGTTGGGGAGAACTAATCGCAGAGGGGTTTTCTAGTCGGAATTCCTAGCTACCATGTAAAAATACACATATAGTACAAAAACGTTTCTTTATGCAAAAAAAAATTCTCGAAAGCTAAGGATTTTTCTAAATGACGTTTTTATTGCAATTGAAAGATATTTTCATTTCGTCTAGTTGCAAGCAAAACAAACGTAAGGAATCAGCAACCGAAACTCTGTGCATTCTCTGTGCATCACAGCAACAACCGAAAATCTCCACGTGGACTAATTGAAAAGCATCTTGTTGAGCTGACAAGGTTTTGCGATGAGCTTTCATTCAAACTTTATTTTTATTTTAATCAACCTTTGCTTTTGCACTTCTCTGGTTTGCTTTTTGTTGGTTTTATCTTTTCCTTGCGCGCAGCGAAAATAACGCCGAGTCCATTGTGCCATATCAGCCCACAGCAAAACGCTTTATTAATTTTCGTTCTTGTGTTGCGATTTTTCTGTAATAGAAAAACAAAGGGGAATGATATTACAAATTCCTATTCGAAAAGCACAGATACAAGCTCAGTCGACTCACTTGACTGCACCATGCGGCTTTGCACGCGGTAGAAAAATTAGCCGGTATAAAACGGTTTCGGTAATGAATCTCCAACCAACAGTTCAGGTCTCTGACCGTTTAAGTTCGCGGTATGCTTTCAAGCGCGATATCTTTATGCGCGGGCAGTCAGTTTTCTAGTTGACTACCGTCAAACGCCAAGAAGAAATGGCTTTCGCGAGCGCTCCGCGCGGCAAACGAGTTGAGCAAACCGCACCACATCAGGTCTGAAGGAACACTGGGCACCTTCTGCCTGAGCAGAGCTGCATGGCGCGCTCGCAACTGCGATAACCATCGGGAGCATTTGTTGGTCTTAGGTCTCCTTCAGGCAAGAGCAGTCAAGTGGGCTTGAATACCGCGACCAGGGCAAGCATGCCAGCAATAGATTATTTTTTTCTTCGTTTTAGTCGGTAGGAAGACAGGTGAAGGTGATAGCAGAATGCAGAGCTTTACTGCAGGTGCGCACGTTTTGAGTGAGCATTGCGCGAAAATGTTGGTATCATAATGTATGCTGGATTTGCAAACAAATGGATTTCTGAATAGTAGTATGATAGGGATTCTCATCTTAAACACTATCAAGAATTACAAACGGCGAAATGGTAGCTGCATTTGGTTTTACAAACTTATCGAATGAAATGGGTATTGTTTCAAAGCTGCAAATGATGACTTTATAACAAACGCCATCAAAGGTTTTCCGTTTTTGTGACTTGAAACTTTCATGGTAACCCGTTATTCATTAAATGTCAATGACTGGTGAAGTTTTCCTTTCAAAATTGTTGTCGTTCACCGCAGTCAACTGCTATTCCTGGAGCTTGTTGCGTAGCGTGCACGAATTAACTCTGAAAAAATTAATGAAGCGATCCGGATGTAAAAAATGTTAGGGTTCCCTTTTTCGATAATGCGGTTTAAAAAACTTTGATAGCAACATTTTTACACCAACTTTTCTTCAAGTGTGATTAAAAACCCGTCTACTGTAGAACGCATTGAATACTTCACGTTGATTTGAAAATATATCCCCTGTAAATTAAAAAAAAGCTTTTGAAGAGAAAAGTTTTGTGCAGATTTCTTTTCACAGCAGTAAAACTCTCAAAATCTTAAATTTCAATGCATGAAGACAAACTTGGCGAGGTAAAGCCTGCAGTAAACCAAACAGTTGTTTGCTCGTAAAAAAATGAATAAGATGTCCACATAATTCTGGAACGCCTACCTCTCAATGCCAGTCAGTGAAGCTTGCAAACGTTCGTTACAACTAGGATGGTACTGTACTTTGGCATCAAGCAACATGACAGCGTTCGATTACGGTTAGTGTGTTTGGTCATTATCTTGAAAAAGAGGCTCAATTCGCAACTTTTTATGAAATGTGTTAATTTTCAGTGTAGTAAGAGGGCAATGGTGTGTGAGTCAACCTTTCGTAGCAGGCTTCTCACTGGTAGTAATGTTATCGGGCCATGTTTCTAACTTGGCGAAGATATTGTCAGTGCCCTGTGCTCAGGCTAACTTATGGCTCATACTTCTGATCTCCGCTGGAACACTCGTTGATGCAGTGGAAAACGGAGGTCAGTATTGAGTCCTTTATTTGTGCTTCCAATTGTTGTTACCAGCGCTCTGTGACTTGTGCAGCCTAACTGCAGCCCTCTATTGCATGCAGTGCAGACGACTTCTCACCGCAGCTTGCTTATTAGACAAACTGCGTTCGGGTGTGAGATACCTACGAAGCACGAAAGTTCACTGACAAGTACAGTATGCGCGGTATCTACCTTGTACACCCTGTGTTTTGCTGTTTGTTTAAGAACAAGGAAATAGAATATCCATAAAAAATTTCATGGCTGGTTGTGGAGATTGGCTGTGTTTCTGAATCTTACGACAACTCTTGCACCTTGCTATACAGGGGGTAAAACTAAACTAATAAAAATATAGCATTTAACCAACCAAAAATGAAGAAGAGTTGCGTTGAGGAGGTAGTTCTGTAACAGAAAAGTAAATATTATTAACCTACGTTTTTGCTTTTTTTGCTCCGAATACTTAAAATAAAAATCATGAAATTCAACAACAAACAAAAAACAAATTAGAGTATTACAAATCAACTTCTGCTACAAGTTTGTTGGAATTTTTGTGTGTGTGTGTCAGAAATCGCGTGTTCGGAGGTTTAGGGAAGAGAGTTTTTGTAAAACTTACATATTGTGGAAACAAAAATATTTCAAGAGATGTAAAAGGCCACGAAAGCCTTCAAAATATTTTGCATCCAAAACTTTCAATACTTACTTAAAGTTGAAAGTAAGCTTCTTTGGAGCAAACTAATAGAATCAGATGGTTGTCTTGATCACACTGCTGTTATATGTTACGCGTGAAACTGTAAACTTCCAAAAACTTCCTACATTGTCGATGGAGCGGTAAAATTATCATGTAGACTTCAACCACTTCCAGCCGCAAAGCGCTAAGTACGAGTCTGCGATAGTTCTTCCGTGATACGGGCCGTCAGTTTTTAATGAAGTCTTCCCAGATGCCGTCGATTGATCGTTACGGGCAGTGACGTTTTTACGCGCGCAGCTCAAAGATCATTTGTTACCATTAACTCGCCCACCGACGCTGCATTAAAAATTAATGGTAAGACGTCCGCTCATCTGAAACTTGATATACCTTCGCCGATCCTGGGCCCATGTCAAGGGACCAAGGTAACAAGTATGTTTGCAGAAGGCCGAACAATCGACCTTTCGTCAATCGATCTTCAGATCTTCGACGTGCGGCTGGCAAAATGTGTGTCGTGTTATGGCGATGCTAACGCGATTGGTGCCCGGTCTGGTGAACTGTAGGCTTTGAAATGCTATTCTGAACTACTGTTGTGTCGTTTGAGTTTATGGCGGGCAGTTCGAAAAAGAGATCTGTTCTGACCACGTGCAGTTCAGGCAAACGTCAAACAGCATCTTGGGTAGATTGTCATAATCAGCACGAGAAGGTTAATTTTAACTTCGAGAAAAGCTAAAGTGCAGCTTTTTTGTTTGTTCCTCTGCTTTTTTCAGTTTTTTTGTTTGTTTCCTCTATTTTTTGCCGTAATGGACGAAAACAGTAAATTTTGCAAAATCAAGTGCCTGCGCTTTGTGGAGTTGTCATAAAACAAAAACAGATCCATTTTTCCATACCAGGAGAAATTGTGCAGGCGAACGTGAATCAGCGTGGCAACAAACGGAAAAATTTTGCTGTTGTTTTATCATGTCTGCAGTTTCCATCGACGTTGTAAATACCAAATTACCTTTCATCCAAGTTTCAATTTTCTAATTGAATACGTGCTGTTTACACGTGTGGGTTAACTTAAGTAAACCTGCAAAACTCTTTCTTAACAGATTTTTTTTGAAATGTCGTCCTGCGCAGAGTTTTTGCTGTTATTTTAGCTCTTGGAATAAGGGGTATGAAGCTAAAACCTTAACTTCTTTGGGTGCAAAGTGCAAATATAACCTCTGCTCTACAGGAAATGTTGCTGTTAAGTATGTTGCAACTGGCGTGAATACCAATTGTACTGCTTTTTTCGTCTAAGCCTCGCTTGAAATCCTTTCTGCTTTTTTGGCAAACAGGAGACAAAAGCTTGTCAGCTCCTGTTTGCTCTTTTCGAAAATATGAAAATTCATAATGATTCCCCTTGATAGAATAGCAAATGACTACTAACGACGCAATAAAACCTTTGATGATTTAATGCCATTTTATGTAATGCAAATTTGACGAGAACTTACAATTAAAATCAAAGATTTAATTTGAAACAGACCAACATACATGACGCACCATAAGTTATATTGACACATTTCGTAAAAATATAACGGATTCAATCATTTTACACTAGGGTGTATTTTACAACAGCAAAAATCCATTAGGTCTGCGTGTGACTGCAAATACTTTGCGTTTCCAGCATGTTTTGAAAGTGTGATGTGATGAAGAAGAAAACGCTCTGAAAAATAGTTGAATTATTAGGAAAATGCAAAAGTTCACCAGCATTCCTTAAGTGGCTATTCTCCATTATTTGCAAAACTCTGCCGCGCTAAAAAATAGCCATGCTGCACAATGGACATAACTCTAAGTGCTAACTTGAATTTACTGCGTAAATACCGGTTGACAAAAAGGCGTGTTGGCTCCGCGACGAAGCCGCTGAAAGCGAGCGCAAATTGGCAGGCGGCGACATATGTGGCCTATTCCGTGCTGTAAGGATTCGGAAAAGAAACCGTGAAGTTGTTTGGCCGTAAATAGCGCAATGTGTGCGACATTCCCCACCCGGCTTGCTGCGACTATGACGGCATGTCTAAAGAAGTTGCGGTATTTCGGTCCGCCACGCATTGGACCCTGGACCTGGGTGACCTGCTCTGAAGATCGCGCTCTTTTGAGTGCGCACTGTTTAAGGTGCTGATCAGGCTGTTACAAAGACGAACAACCTGTTACTTACGCAGGGTGAAGGTTTTACTTCATGAAAGTAGATGTTATGTGCAATTGCACAATAAATTACGTGTTCTGTAATGGATGCATCGCTCCAAGAATGCAGTGGGCACAGTAGCTAAGCCGCATTTTCGTCAAACGAGCTTGTCATTCATTATAAAAGTTCCAAAATTTTTTTGCTGTAGATCATTAATCATTCCGCTCTAAATAGTGGTTATTACATATACTGTACAAACCTACGACCAGGTGGCCAGTGTTCTTCAAAGAATCTTGCTTTTTTAGCTGAAGCTATCAAATTTGGTGGAGAGAGAAATAATAATATTGTGATGAACATAAAAACCTCAAATTGCAGAATGCTTTTTATAATTAGTAATGTTTCCATCAACTAAAGTAAGCATCACTACATCTGAGAAGAAAATACAAGGAGATATATTGTCATTTTACAAAGTGAAGAATATTTTCTAGATGGTGTTTTTTATCTCTTTTCATGGTAATGGCCATGGCTTATTCATGCATTTTTGTGACACAAATCACGAAGTAACACGAATGCAACAAGAGGAAAAACAACAACATCAAAGAGCAGAAAATAATTTTATGTTGATAATAATACAGAAACATTAGAACCTTCAGGTTTCGCAAATAAGTGATTGTGTTCTAACATGTTGAATCACAAAGGGTTGGCGAAAGAAAATACGCGTCAAGTTCTCAGCCAGCTCTGTTGCTAGAACAGATCAATTTTTAATTGGAGATGTTTCACAAGAAGCAAAAGAAAAGTAGCAAAATGTTTCGAATCAGTGACCTAAATGACAGCTGCGGCCGTCGGGGGGCATTGATGTAAATGTGGGGGCAGTGACGTAAATGACAGCTACGGCCGTCGCTTCCTGTCCCTGTATTCCTGATAAAGTATTTTGTGCTTGGTCGATGCAGAAATAAACTGACTGAACTGAACTGAACTGAATCAATGTCAGATAAAATAAACAAACAAAAAAACAGTGGGAAAAAGCATGTCTGAGCGCCGGGGGTGAGAAACTGTAGAGGTAAAAGATATAAGGGAAAAGAGATTGCACTAAAACAATATTACAGAAAAGTGCAAGCATGTGAAACGAAATCAGCAGGAATTTTTGGCAAGATAGCAGGACGTTTTTATATTGTTTTCCAAATGAGTAAGGCGAGAGAGATTTCAAATTTTCAGGGATATCAGAGCAAATTTTGGGATCAATACATTTGAGAAAGCTGACTCAGAGACGTTTTCATTCTGGGTAAATGATATTATTGCAACTTAGCGTAGACGTTTGGTGCTCAGAAAAAGCGCTCTGACAAAAAGCCGTTTTTTTCTGTTAAGTTTCTGAAGTTTGTTTACAGGAAATATTCTTTTGGTGTTTTCTTTCTTGTTCGCCGTGAGTGGTTAAGGTCTTTGCTGAAAAGAGAGCAAACTTTCCAATCTAATGAGACTTTAATGAAGTCTTCGGGCGCGTCACAAGTTGGCAAATTGTGACGTTTTTGCGTAATTGAACGATTACAGGAATGCATGCCAACAGCTTACCCACTAAAGGTTGTTGAAACAAGCCTTGACGGAAAAGGTATTAAAGTTAGACAGGGGAAGTGAATACAGTTGCTAAAGTCAAAAGTCATAACGTAAGGCTTTGCAATCTTACTGCATCAGTGCAATCATTGCGATAGAAACACTTTCAACACATAATACAGGCGTCAATTTTTACTTCGTTTATTATGAAATATGATAGAGCCGCTTGTTGATGCGGTAATAACCTAACCAATGAACAAGAGCACTGATGGTTCCACAAAGGATTGCATCTGGTGAGCATGCTCACTTGCGTTTAGTCAAGTGAAAAACGTTGACTCAACCTACAAGGTGATAACGTTTGCTGGCTAAACAGCCGTGTCTGCTAACAAACACAGCTCAGAACAATTTTGATCAAAAAGTTTTCAAAGCAATACAATCGTAACGTGCAGCCAGTGTGTCATAAAATCCAATACGGAAGCAGGTGATAGGTCATGTTGTCAAATAAACATGCTGCGCAGCTATCAGCTCGCAAGCACGTTGCACATGCGCAGTAGACACAGCAATCACCTTTTCTGAACAATCGCTTTGCCAGGCATAAGCGCAGTTGATCAAGCAGCATGATTGACGCTAACTGTCCACATAAATGTAGAACCGTTTTTGAAAAATTATCTTGTGAGTTTTTGGAAGAGGTTTGTTGCAACAAAGGTGTTTTCCCCTTTAAATGCCAATCGTTTTTTATATGCTTATACTGAACAAATACCTCCAAAGAACAGCACTACAAGCAAGCGTGTTCCTTTCACAACAAATAGAACTAACCAGCAGCACCCAAGCGTCGTTTCTAGTAGCATGAAAATGATCAGTAGCCACTGTAGCTGGGTTCGCGTCACAACTCTAACATCGACATCTGCACTTCCTCAACATTTGAAGCTCTGATATACACAATGCAAAAATGCTTGGTGTGTTTCTTTTTTGTTTTTTCAGCGACTGTTGCTCTTTGGCAACTCTCCAAAAAAATGTCATATTCACAGTATAATCAAGTGTGTCAGTGGCTAGCTGGAGTAGCTCTATAAATTTCAGATTTTCATTAGAGATAAGGTGTTCAAAGACTTGGCCGTTCGATGACTTGGTACAAGAAAGAATCGCTTGTCTTGCAGATTCATCTTTTGATTGCAAATACTTGTTTTCCAAGCTAATACGGGGCATCACCCAGTGTTCAAATGCTTTTCAAAAAACTAGATTTCGTTCCATTATCATAAAAACGCATGCCTGCCAACATACAGTACAAGCTATCGTACGTCGTTTGTTGAGCAAGGTTAGAACCACGTTTGTGTGACAGAAGCTTGCCCAATCTGTCAATGCTTACATTTGCACAATTCCGACATGCGTTGAAAAACAACTGCAGTGGAAAGCGTAGAATTTTATATTTAGCTGTCATGCGGCAGTGAAAAATTCGCCGAAAAGGAGCACACTTCTGAGTATGCCCAGCCCGTGCATTAGCACCGTAAGAGTTCCAGCAGTGACGTCCGTCTGTCAGCTGTCACTTCACGCTTGGTTCGAACTTAAAAGGACTGACCCCTGACCTGTACACCGCGCATGTACTTGATCGTTCGATTATGCGATAAACACAGTACTTTGAGGTCGCCTTGATCGTCACGCACGGATAAACCGTCGTAAGGCGGTTGCGCGGTCTTTCGCAGGACTTGCGTTTGTAGTGCTGATCAAGATTCTCCACCCACGCAACATGTGCATTGCTCAGTCAGGGTAAAGTGAAAAGAAAGAAAAAAAAACTTTGCATTACGTCCATATTAGGCAAAGGCAAAAATTTCAGGACTCGTCACTTTCCAGCAAGGCTTTGCGGCATTCTTTTGGTGACAAGCATGTTATTTTTCACCACAGCCTTCAACAGTAATATAACATATAACGAAGTTCCCACTCCGAAAAATGACAATTAATTTGTAAAGCTAAACACATTATAAACCTACATTATCTTCAACTTCCGACGGTGCTGTTGAAATTACAGCATTGCCAAAAAGTTTGTCTTTAAAAAAAAAAAATATTCACAGCTTGCACCCTTACTTACATGGCCGTTGGTTACTTATAATTTAAAATGCAAATTAAAAACTAGTTTATTTTGGCTTACAAATTTTACAAGGCATATCGTGGATTTATTGCCCAGTTGCTTTGCATAAACCTTGGTGCTCTGTAATAATTCGAAAATGCTTGTAAACACTAGAAAAGAGCTCTATGATGTTGCTATAAGGTGATCTTCGTTACAAGAGCATTACTCATCAAAGTGGCATTTTCCGACAGTTTCATTTAATCAAGCGGATTGAGAGATTGGGCAAAAAATCCGCATAACCGAGGTTAATCAACGATTTTCTGAAATGAGCAACTTCTCCTAATGGGTTAACTCACCGATGGTCGAACAAGATAAGAAAACTATCCGTAATACCCGGTTGAGTGTGGTCGATTTCTGTGATATTTTTTGTGTTTAATGCAGCATTCCTTCTAAGCTAATTGATTTGTCAATTTTTATTTTTTAATTGTAATCTGTAATCGCATGTTTTCAAGTTTTCGCTATGTTTTTCTGTGATTTATAATTCTATTCAATTCCACTTGTAAGTAACGATCAGAAAGTCTTGGTTTCCGTGCTGGGATTACTTCACCTCAAAAACCACCTTCTAACTGGTTTTGCCTCACTAAGTTCGTGCTGGCCACTTCCTATCCCTGCTGGTCTTGTCATTGTTAAAAACAGAGCGTGTTGCTTCAAGTTATAGGAGCAAAACGTTTATTTCAAACATCATTAGCAGTCAAAAAATATGTAATGAAATTATTGGACAAGTGCTACTTTATTGATACCTGTACTGTAATTATAGCTCTGGGCAATGTATAGTGCAGAAGGAAAAGTTCGGCAAAGCATTTTCTGCGGCGGTTTAACGTAGTGGCAAAATTTTTATCCTAATTACCAATTGTAAAGAATACATCTTAGAAGATCGGCGAAGACATGATCTTTGGAAAATTTTCAGATGAGAGCCCCTTGTGAAGCGTTTCTCAAACCTTTCTGTGTACTGGACCCTGGTGGAAGTATAATGTATACACCACACCAGCCTTGATTTTGTCGGGAAACTATCGAAAAAATCAAAGTGACACATTAGGATTTAAAGAAAAGCCGTTGTGTTGGACTATTGTTCATTAGTCGTTAAGTTGATTGAACTGATCTTTGTAAACCTACAGAAAAACGTACTGATGAAACTATCGAAAAGTAGTTTTCGAATCTCGTGAACGAATTCGTTGAATGCGCCGAATAAGAGTGTAAGAGTTACATACAGTATATTAGGACCAGGGCCGCAACCAGCTGAAATTTTCGGGAGGAGCAAAATGATTGTAACTTGTTGTTGTACATAACAACTAAGCATATTTTCGAAAGTTTCTGGAGCAGGCAATTGCCCGGATGCTCCCCCGGTTGCTAGGACCTGTACGTTTGGTGAAAGTTATGACACATATCGGAACAATTTGTAAAGACAAAGTACAAGATACGATTGTTCGACTATTGCAAAAAATCAACAATATTTAATTCAACCAAATGCTTGGTCCATAACCGAAGAGTGACAAAATGCTTTCAAAGTCTCTGATTCGCAACGTCTTCACGCATGACAACTAGTTATATTGGAGGGGTGGGCAACCCGCGGCTCACGAGCCGTATGCGGCTCTTTCCCGGTTTCGTGCGGCTCTTACGTAATTACGAGAAGTCCCACTAAATAACATGCATGTCAATAAATAGCTTGTAAAGTCATGTCATTGTCATGTTGGCGTGTGACATTTACAATAAATCTAACTGAGCAAAGGTAAGTGTGTGAGTGAGGAAGAGATGGGGTGATGTTCATGTGTGCCCATTTTTATGATGTGGCTCTTTCTGCGGTAACACAATAAGAAATGTGGCTATTCGTCTCTGACTGGTTGGCCATCCCTGTTATATAGTTTTGTCTTTAAAAAATGAATTTCACTATTTGAGAAATCGTTGACTCGTGCAGCTCACCCCACTTTCAAAACATACCCCCCATCTCGCCTGGAGGGAAGAGAGGGAAGTTCACTACGTCTTCAGTGTGAAGCAGTCGGATTTCCTCCTCCAGTGATTACGTGGTCGAAAAACGGACAAAAGATTGACGAACGGAAAGTAAATCACATGTTCTTCTTGATATAGTCGGGTTTCTAGTCTGTGACAGCCTGGTGCCAATTGCTGTTTCAGTTATATGTTTATTTTTTCAGTTTTTTAATGCTCACATGAGAGAAGCAGCCTTTTATTGCTTCTGTCATGTGTTTCCAATTCCGTGTAAACATGAGAAGCTTAAGCTTGTTTTCTGTGAAGAAACCACCACTTTTCCTATGAAGTGCACTTTAATTGAACTTGCTTACCAGTGTGGTTTTACTTTGCTACCTTAGTCATGTTGGTGTAAGTTACTTTTCCTTTGTAAAGATTATCGTGATAAAGCTGATCTCAAAATACGAGTAGTCAGAAAATAAACGAGATCACATTTTGATCTCAACGATTTCCAAAACCTGAAAGTTTCTTTTATTTCCTTAATGCTCAGAATTGGTGGCGCAATCAAGTTTTCAATTTTAGTAACCTATGCAAACAGTATGAAAAATTCCGCTTATCCTGCATCTTGACACGTTCTAATTATACGGACGAATGTCTGGTCAAGCTGAAGCTGAAGAAAATGAACTATTTTTCGAAGAGTATTGAAACAGCCTAAAACAACACTCTGAAAGGTTGTTTTTCAAAACGTTGAAGAGAGAAGTCTCCGTAAAATATTTAAGGCGGTCTTTAGTGTCTATCCTAAGGCAAGACAAGGTTGTAAACTTCCAACGTAAACAGCTGAGATCCGATATAAACTTAACTATAACAAAAGATTTTGCGCAAGTTGATCAGAATCTTTCTAGCATTGAAAGTGATTCAAACGAATTTTTGCAATAATTAGTCCTCCCATTTGAGACATAAATTTTCCAAATAACTGTTGACCCTACGAAAATATTATTACTTCGATTTTACCCTGCAAAAGTGGTTGGGTGATTTTCATGTGTAAAAACTGCCGCAGTATTTACATATCAAGTAGGAGATAAAGATAAAAACTTAAGTCGGGTTTATTATCACAAACTTAAAATATCAAACTTTTTGCGATTTTTGAATCAATATCACTTTAAAGACTAAGGTTTTTGCAAGCTACAAGCTGCATGGTGTCCAGGTTATGCAAAGGCAACATAAACTAACCTCTAAAATCTGTTTGCCTGGTGATACAATCCTCTCTTATGCTCATAAAGAAACAACTTGGTAAAATTTGTTCGGTTTTCTTCCATAAATTGTAGCAGTTGCTCAGTTTATAGATCGTACGCATTTAAGCAAACTTAAGGGTCACCAACACCATTACTGCAGGGTCATCTTCGTAAAAATCCAACGTTAAACAAGCGCATGCAGGATTTAAACCAGGGGTGCACAACCTTTTCGCTATTGCCGGCCGCATCACATTTAGTTTTATTAATCACGGCCTCCAGTGAGTTTCAGACTTATTTTTTGCATTGTTTAAGTTCTTCCACACGCTGAGTCAGCCTGCTTTTACACGTCTGTTTGGCCGTCTGCCTACAGAGTATCCTCATACAGTAGACGAAGAGTTTTTATTATTGCACTGCCACTTTATATTTTAAATCACATGTGCACGGCCAAGCGAATTTTTGTTAAAGGCCGCAGTTTGTGCACCCCTGATTTAAACCCTCGCGACTTAAATTGGAACGCATTTGGACATCTCAAACTCTTGTCAGCTCTGCTATTCCATTACTTAGAGCAAATCTTTTCAGGCAACGGTAAAGCTCTTGTTGAACAATCAGCTGAGTTTAATACGTTTCACTGGTTTCTCCATTCTTCTACACAAGCAGTTCATTCGCATTACCGCTAAAATCGGTTTCGGAAACAAATCGTCTTGGCGGGATTTTAAACGTATTGTGAAGCACTGCTATTGGTCATGCTTAATCGCGCGTGAACTTTGTGTTACTTTTTAAAGTTTTCTAAAAACATTGTGCCATTGGACCACGGTCAAGCAGTAAGCAAAGGATTGATGTAAGCCATATTTCATCGAGTTGGTTTGTTTTTCAGTTGCATTAGTTGGCGTGAAACACGACTTGATGCAAACTATCATGTTTTAAGCATTGCTTTTTCAATTCTAAACTGTGGTCTCTTAGGCGCTCACGAAATGCTTTCGCTATTCTCTGCGCAAAAGTAATTAGCGTTACACATTTATCCGAAACGCCATGATCCACGCCGACGGATTAAGATAATGGATTTTCCACGTCTAGAAGTGTCAGGACTCCGATTATTCCAGTTGTCTCGTGATCTGCAAATTCCATTGTCACTTCGACATGACGTCATTTCCTAAACTGGGAGAAAATGCAAACGTGCAAGTAAATACACCAGGTTTTCTGGAGCAAGGAAACCAGTGGGCGAATGAAGTGCCTAAAGAACTTTAGAAATGCAATGTCAACAACACTGCCGTATGGCAATTCTCACAGATTTTGGAAGCTGTTGTTATGTAAAACACCTGAGAAATTTTGATGAACCTAAGAAAATTGATAGGCCTATTATCTGCTAAATGTCATGCTCCAAAACTTGGTGCACAAAATTTTGAAATACGTGCAGCAGTCACAGAAACGAGTTAGACTTTGGGGGGAAAACGTGAAAACAAGCCAAAGAAGAACTATAAGCAACAATGTGACTTTTTGCATATACCAGGAAAAAATGTAAACGAAATTTGCAAACCGTGTGTTTGTTTTAACCGTTGTCTTTGCGCATAAAGGTATAAAGTTAGTTTTTCCTCATTGGAGCTTTTCAGGGTCTGGGTGCTATGCAAAGGCTTGCTCACGATTAGAAACAAACTTTATGTCAATGAACGAGTATAATTCCGAAAAAATCTTGTGCCTCGAAAGCTGATTTTCAGCAGTGCAGACCTTTGGGCGAAGTGGTTTTTCTGCTTTGCAGGCGCAATAAAAGGACACACTTCTTAAACACCAAAAAGAATGCAATAAACCGTCTTTCGCTTTTTGTGATCACCGCTGCGTTAACCGTAGCCTATTCACCTAAATACTTGTCTTTTTGAACACTTTGCATTTCCAACGCAGACTGACTATCAGCTAACAGAAACTACGCTCACAGTCCCCTCGTTGACAAGATCACACGCTGGTACGTACGTTTGCCGGGCTCAAAATGTTGAGGGGTCATCAACTCGTCGTACAACGGTTTATGTATCAGGTGAGTTTCAAACTCATCATCATTTAAAATCGTCCATTGCGTGTCAGTCTTTTACTGCAATCAGTGCTTGATGATCAAACTTCTCTTAGCAAAGTTCGCATTCAGTTTTAATAAATTCTCATACAAAAGTGCTTCAAGGCGTTATAAATGTGTAATTTAACCAGTATAAAGAAGTGAAGTATGTGGTAACCTATCCTAAAAACTTTTTGTCACGCCAAATCAAACATCAGCAGCCTGACAAACCCAAAAACAATTTCATCAAAAAGACCTTGAAAGGCAGGAAAATGTGTGAGTCGTATAATTGTGGCGCAAGTCAATGAATAAATAATAACTATTACTCAATTTTAACACCGAAAGTAACTGGACGAAAATCAACTGGTTGTTTTTGAAATTTTGCTATGAATACTTTGCATGGTATCAGCATGTCTGTTTAATTGTAAATCAACTCACCTACGCACGGAACGTTGTTATGGTAAACTCTACAAAAATGCGTCTGACAGTATTTTTAGACAACCCCTGTAGTGGATAAGCTTATCTCAATACCAGAAATGATGGTTTCACTCATATTATTCTTTTGTCTTTTTTTATAGATTTTTGAGGAGCTATCGTCTTGTATATCTAACCGTACATTTCAATGGCAAAGCCAAAAACATTAATCAAAGCTGAGGTTAACAAAAGCGGAAATGCCATTGTTTATAAAATAGCTTAACACGAGGTTTATCCCACCTTAAGCTCTTAGTTTATCTTTTAAAAAAATTTACTTTCAAAATTAGAAAAATTGATCAATTTATGAGTTGCTTCTGTGTTTGTTTGGTCATGCGGACTACAGTAAGCTCTATCTTAGTTAAGAGACTTGGGCCAATTTCATCCGAGAAAAATTTATGTTCTTTTTGTAGCTCCGCCACGGCTGTACATGACTCCGGAAGACAGGACTGCGAATGAGGGGGATGGAATTTATTTTAATTGCAAAGCCAAAGGCTATCCTTCCGACATTACGTACAGGTATATAGTGCTATTAACGTAGGGCGCTAATCGAAAGCAGGTGCTTGGTTTACTCCGCAATGCAACGAAGCAATTTTAAGAAATGTGCTGAGGACGTTCTTGGTGTTTTGTTTGTCAGGAAAACAATGGAGTGATAAGGATTGCAGTTGGAATTGATATAACTATAATAAATTGCATAATCCTTTCTTTATGAGTGACGTTCGTGTATTAGTATACGAGGTATCTCACGCATTTCAAAAATTCAATAATCTTGTTTGCTAAACAAAGCTTTATTAGCTTGAGAAGGTCTCTAACGATTTTCAGGGTTGATCACTCTCAACATTTTTTGATACTCTTCGGTACATGTGAGGGTAAAAATGCAACAATGCAGTTTCAGAACGTTGTAAGCTATGGCATATACGGAACGAATAATGTGTGAAGCTCTATACTCTGATACTCGGCCGAGGAAAAGCGGTCTGCTGTAGAAGTTATTTAAGTTAGTACTACTTGCTCTTAACACGAAGCTTACTGATTTGAAGGCTTTTTGAATCAGATTGACATTTTTTCTAAATTTTTGCCAGCAAAAAAAAATAAGTTTTCCTTCAGATGGTTCCACAACGGAGTGCCGGTGACTGAAGCAGACAAAGGCAAAGACGTATTGGACGACGGGACATTTATCATACGTTCGATACGCGTGAGTGACCAAGGTCAGGTCACGTGCCAGGCAAGCAACGGTTACGGTTCAGCTCCTCGCGTATCAGCAGTGCTCACCGTGCAGTGTAAGTAAAATCCTTGTTTTTGACCCAACCCGTTGTCCAACGTTTGTAACATTCTTTTCAAGAAACTTAGTTTAATTTACTAGACTGAAATTAGGCAAGAGAGGAAATACTACAAACGCCAACGGACCTAATACTTTCCGTTTTGAGTGCACAAACAATTGTTTGTATTTACAGTACTAAAATTGCATGCTGAAGTCCACGACAGTATATTTGCTAATCTTCAGTTTTTCGAAAGTATACATTTTTCAACAGCATGTAGGTCATGATTTCGCAAAACATATTGCTAAGAACTATGCCCAACTATTCTCCATTTAACTCCAGTCTAGACGGTTTGGAAAAAGCTTCCCCATAGCTTTGTCTCCCACCTCATATGACTTTGCCTCCCACCTTCCACGTCATAAACAACGTTAACTACGAAGTTAACTAATTATTCGTTGCTGTAGTTACGCTTTCTCAGCATGCACTGGCATCAGTGGCGTAGCCAGCCCAAATTTTTGGGGTCAAAACGTTTGATTTTAGGCGAGAAAAAGTATTTTTTTGGGACGCCGCTTCTCAAAACACAAAATGATATGCTCAAAATTTGGGGGATGGCCCCCGGGGTCCCTCTGGCTACGCCTATGACTGGCATAAACCAACTGTTTATAGAATGGCTTGCTCGTACATTGTGATTTTCATAGGATAACGAACTTGGATTTTCCGAGAAAACAAAACAAACATCAACATAGATGTCTACCATGCTTATGGGTGTGCAGAAAGGCTGCTTATTAGGTTCCCTGCCCTGCAGAAAAATTCAAACTTGCCAAGGAACCAATCAAAAAGATTGCGATCGATTGCGCTACTCTGTGAGGCCATAAGACTTGATTGTCATTGGGGACGGTTACGTTCGCACAGTGCCTTGAAGTGGAGATGAGATCGGAAAAACACTTTCGCAAAGCGGCCTCATTTCGATGAGGTCTGTTTGCATCTCCTTGCGGATTGTACGTTTGATCGCCTGCGAGACGAATCAATAATTTAATCAGGGATAAAGTACGTTGCTAAATCGAAAACTAATATTATGCTCGCTTATGGTGAAATATTTTCAGAGATTATTTTGGAGCCGAACTGATACCTCAGAGCAGGCCTCCAACCAGGGGTCGGTCAACCGGGCATTTGTCCCCCGAAATTTTCAAAATCAGTTTTAGTTTTTAGGCGCAACAACACTTTGCAACAATTTTGACACCCCGCCCTCACCGAATATATCCGCTGGTTGCGGTCCTGCGTCAAAGTATAGAAATCAACCGAAAATCAACCAGCCCGTTCTGAAAACATGCTTGTCGAAGGTTTTTTTTTTTTTCATTCTGGAAAAATTACTTTAATTTGGTTAAAATACTGGCGAAAATATCAGCAACTTTTTCTTCCATTTACCGACTGGTTCACACACGCGTTACTTTGCAAAACCGTAGCAATACGACCAGAACCGTCGCCAGAAAGTTGTCAATAGGGGGGCTTACGTTTGTGCGGGGGGGCTTGACATTCAAATTTGACAAAAATTTATAATGTTTCATATTTCGATTGGGGGGTTGGAGCTTTGTTTGGGGTCTAAGTCCACCAAAACCCCCCGTGGCGACGGGACTGAATACAACCAACCAGGGCCGCAACCTGCTGATATTTTTGGGGTGGAAAAATGCTTGGAACTTGTTGTTGTACCTGAAAACTAAACGTGTTTTTGAAAATTTCGGGAAGGCAATTGCCCGGTTTCACCCCTATGGTTGCGGGCCTGCGACTAACAGAACAATCTGTCATCAATCAAATAAGCGTTGATGATTAATTACGCAAAAAAGACGTCTTGGCGTTAGTTTTGGGGTGCTGCAGCTCACCGCGACGTCTTTGCGTGAAGCTTAAAATACGCAAGACAAAAAATAGATGTGCAGAACCAGTGAAAAAACACTAAAAGAGTAACTGCACCTGGTAGGATTATGAAAGTAATGGTCATCTAAAATAGTATTGAAAGAACATCAGTCACGCCACCGATGTTGTAAATCAGTCGATTTTCCCTGCTTTAAATGAACAGTACTTGCTGTATTATTTGTCTTGAAATCCCATTTAGAGGTTTACAGCTTCATTTTTATATAATTGTTCCCTAGGAACTACCGCAAATACCGAACAATGACTTTTTCCGAGCAACTGAATACAAATATTTATAACATTTGCACTGACTGCAGCAAAAACGCATTAAATGGTTTTTCCAAAATCATTCAAATTTTTCTTGTGCACACACGTCGACCCACTCGTTAAAAAACTCTCAAAACAAGTTGGCAGTTTCTAAATTAGGCATATCATCAAAACGTCCAGAAATATCTATTAAAGTAAATATCCGAAGCCTTGCACAGCGTTGGATCAAAAGCAGGAATGCTGCGTTTTGAAAAAATTTGTTTATGACGGCACTTAACCTCCCAGAAAGCTTCTAAACTGTACATTACTGAAGCTTAGCAAATCTAGCGGCGATTGTCTTTCCAACAGTGAGTTTTTCTCCTCAGATTTAACTCATTGCGAGCCTCAATTTTTGATAGACCGAATCTGTTTTCCCTGGACCTTTTATTTAAACCCAACTACATCTTCTTGAATCGTAAGAATAGTGCATAGCTTGTAAAACATGTAAAATCTTTTAAGTTTTTTTCATTGTAGCGTGAAGATTTGCTTCTACCCAAGGCAATTAAGGATGTCACGTGTAACCCATTACCTGAAGCCGAAATATCTAAAGCAGCTGAGGTTTTTCTCCGCGCGAAACATAATACCATAAATGAAAATGTGTTTCCATTTTTACTTTCTTTCTTAATTTTCATTTCAAAATTGACAAAACGTTTACTGCAACGTCAGAAAATCAAGCAGTTGCTCTGGTATACAAATCGTGATCGGAAACTTTGTCCTCGCTAAATAGTTGCACTAACCCGTAACGGTAACTGGATATTTTGCATGGGTGGTGTCGACACGAAAAAAATGCATGCAAGTAAATAATTCCGCTACCGCTTTGCTCAAGACTTGAAGTAACTGTCACAGTGTCTCCGCCTTCAGTAATGTCCTGAAAAGATGCAAATTGCAAACTGAAAGCAGAGGAACAAAACTAGCAAGAAATGATTTTTTGCGAGATAAGACATGTTTTAACAACATCGTTTCAGCCAAGCCTTACTTTTTCATTGTTGATTATAGCTTTTTATGTTTTTACATCACATTTCCATTTCATGTGCATTGTGTAAATTTTAACAATGATTATAATCAGTATTTGAATATTTGAGAGTATTTCAAATAATTATTTGAATATTTGAGCTAAGTGCTTAAATATTTAGCAGAGTTGCCCGTACTTTTACTGTCTTTTTTCCAAAGTGCACAGAATCTCAAGTTTAATTGGGTGTCAGGTTCCTCAACTAAGCTTCCCACAACCGCTTGTTTTTAAGAAACACAAAAAATGGGCATACCAATCATTAACTTGTATTTTCGCAATCGCTATAAAACATTCAAGATTTTTGAAAATTGAAAATTGATTTTTGAAAAGTTTTTTCTCTTAAGAGTTTCCGTGTTTTTTACGTCAGGCTAACACGATTGTGAAAATAACCTCAATGGCTACTTACATGGTTTCATCTCTTCTGAAACCAGGTTTAATGTATTTAATATTACTGTCATCACTGCTATTATTATATTACTGTGGTTTGCTGCAAGCATGCAGGAAAATATAACTAAAATCCAACAGAAAAGAAACCTTCATTAACAGCTTTAATATTCAGATTATGGCATTTTCGTTTTCCGTACAGAGAAGGCACTACAGAGAATTGAAGGCTCTAGACTTACCGTGAGCTTTCAAGGAATCTGCTTGCCATGCTCTACTTTCATAACTTTGCGATTATTCGGACTTCCACACATCACAATTCCAACAAACTAAGTCTCCACAGACCACAAAGGTGACGAAATCGAATCAATCAGCAAATTGTTTTACCAGGAAATCGATTTCAAGTATTTTGCGTATCTGCAATCCTGAAAATGGCAGGCGAGGGCTAACGAGTAAAACGGTCAAAAACTACAGCAAGCTTTAAAGCAATGGTTCTTACCCTGGGTTCGATCGAACCTCGAGAGTTCGACGGAGCCGTTTCAGGGGTTCCACGAAGGTCATCTGAAACACGACTAAAAGCGTGGGACTACTGTATAATTAAATATAAACTCTTGATTGATTTCATTACAGTCAACCGTTTTTACTTTCTGTTATATTGAGCAAAAATGGGGTTCGACAAAAGCTTGAAAACTACCTAAGAGTTCGGCGTGTTTGTAAATGTTGAGAACCACTGCTTTAAAGAAAGCAAGCGGACCGTCGTCCAAGCATGAGCTGTGACCATAAAGCTGGCCTCACACGAAAGCGGAAAAGTAAAGCTGACGCCAATTACGGAACGACAAGCTTCAAACAACGTGGTGATGAGTCAACCGTAGCGAGTCACGCTACACATGAGAGAAAACAATTTTTTCAGGCAAAGACATTTTATTTTTCTTGCTTAGCCAGATTTTTAAGTTTTTCTTTTGCTTCAGTGCAATTCTGGAAAGCTAAGTTTGCAGGGTTCTCTCTGAGTACCGCCATCGTCGAGAATTGAAGGGTCTAATTTGCTGTGACCTTTCGAGGGATCTGCCTCTATTATCTGCTTTCATAACTTTGGCGATGATTCGGACTTATAAACATACCAAATATAAGTCAGCAAATTGTTTGTTGATTGGTTCGACTGCATCACGTTTGTGGAGAAGGCAATGCAATGAAAATAACAAAGAAAAACGAAATCAAACATGCCTTGCAGACAGATGCTTACGACGTTTGCAATTATTCGTTTTTGTTTCTGCGCATTGCAGAGAAGAAAAACGTTATTCATTTGCTTAAGTCACATAAGTGCTGCCTAACCAACCACCCAACCTTGTTTAAAGGTGAATTGCTGACAAGCTTTTCTAAGCCCTTGGTAGAAGTGAACAACCGTTCTTGAATGTAGAATTAACGTAATCGCAGATCGTGCTAGAACTGACGCGCCGTCGGCTTGTTTGATAGTGTAATGCCGGGTAATGGCGGCAGACCACGGATTATCTCCCAAAGCACACAAAGTACAGGACGTACGGGTCCAGACGACTCAACGCAGGTATCTTAATTGACATACCGAAGATGTACACGACCGTTAAACAGAAAGATTTTTTAAACTGAAATATAGCACTTGCTTACATGCACGATGAAATCTATGTTCCGCTAAAGCTATTCACTGACTGGAAATGTCACTCATCCAACCTTCAATCTGAGCAAGCGCCAAAAACGTGCAGTCGACTCTTATTTCCGGCCATTAAGTTGATTCCAGGTGATGTAACTCTCACTGCTTGAGTATGTACTGTACATGCCTTGTGCATGTTTTGAAACCGGTAAACAACACGAAATGTTATTTTGTGTCTTTAAAAATATTTCTGATGCGGAAAAAGCAGTGGCGTTGCCCTCAAATAAGAAAACTTTCATTTTGCGTTACTATAGGTTAACAGTGAAACCAGTCGATGATGTTATGAATTGATACTCATCAAGTCTGTTTATTACTTCCTCCCGGAAAGTCAATATGTCACGGAACATGGTTAACAACTACTCAAAACACACCCAAAACATCAGAGACTAATAGATGTTATTGTCTTAACTTTTTATCAGCATATTATTTAATCTGCTACAGTACTTCTTTTCTTAGAATTTTTAACTTTAAAGCACAAAACTGAAGTAAACACTATCGTATTTGTAAGGTGAAAATTCGACAGCAAAATGATAAAAATAGCTCTTTAGAGTGTGAATCTGTTTGTTTATATTTTAGGTTTTCAAAGTATAAGTCTTTTTGCGTCGCACTTAGACTTTCTGCTACCACCCGGTGCATTCCTGGCTGCAACCAATTGTCCATGTTTGCAAACATGTGGTTCCTTGCTTCACATTTCTGCACCACGTGCGTGGGCTTCAAATCACTGTTTCTCGTCATTGCAGACAAGGCTCGGGTGAACGTCATGCCAAAGCAGGTGTACGCTGGAATTTCCTTCCCCTTCACGCTTCACTGCCCAGCCATGGCCGTACCTCCGGTAAACAAAGTAAAGTGGAGGAAAGATGGTCATGAAATAGACATCCAGCAGGTGAGCACAAAGCGAACTCAGCATGGAGTATATTAGCATAGATTAGGAACTGTTCGATTTGCTTACCAATGAGTTTGTCTGACCATCTGACATGTTGTACGGAATAACTAGCGATTAGCGATTTGGTGAATTCCATTTCCTCAGACTCCAGCGGAGCACACAAAGTGCAATACGCTCTATCACAAAGCGTTTATACACGTTCAAGTTGTTTTTGTTTGTCTGCAAAAGCATCACTTGTTATGTATCGGAAACTAAAATCTGAATTTCAGCCGGTTTCACAAAACAGTGCTCCGGTTTAACATTGAGTTTTCATCTGTCGAATCGTCTAAATATTTTATTGCGTTTGGAGTAGAGAATAGATCTGAATATTTTCTTTTTGAATGTGTGAACATTTTTCTATCCATCGGTGTAAACTCTTGAGTTTTTTTCAACTGAGAGACTTTGTGATGAACTTGTTCCACCCTTCGTTCTTTCGTTTGAACTTGTTCCATCAGAAAAAATATTCTTGGATTTAACGCTTATTGAACGTATCACAGAAATGCGCCAACTGGATTTTACAGCAAAATTTTCTGTTTTTTTAATTTATCTGATTTACCAAAAGATTGAAAACAAACTTCGCGCAAAAAAACATTAATGCAAAGCGTTTTTTTTTCAGAATCCTCGGTTAAGCACAGACGGGAACGGAAGTCTCGTTATCCATAGTACATTGCAACTCGATGCCGGGACCTATCGCTGCACCCCATTTAATCAGCTGGGCACAATCGGGGAATCTACTGGCACCCGAATCGTCATCAAAGACCCGCCGCACTTTTTGATCAGACCACATCACAAGTACCAGGTAGTTGCTGGGGAGAGGCTGATGGCTCCTTGCTCCGGTGATGGAGACCCAACTCCGAACGTTTCATGGAGAAAAGTAATTCGTTATGTTTCTTACAGTGTCTTTAAGTCCGTTTGTCCATAATATTCTATACAATTGTACTTTGTACTTGAAATTTTAATCATTTAATCTAAGCTGTATTTTTCATTGTCTACCCATGGCTTGAGTCACGCATATATGGTCCGGTTGAGAGATATAAAGACACTTCTAACAATATTCTTCCCGCATTTTCAGTGCAGAAAAAAGTTACTATGATTGCCTCTCATTCTATGGACAGAAAAGTTATAACAGTGGAAGTAGGCAGCTAGCAATAGCAACGTTGCGGCTTTAAAGTCAGGAAAAAACAAAGTAAAAGACCATTTTGAAATTAAGAACTGTAACACTGCTTGTTTACTTTGCTCAATTCTGGAGGACCGTAATATGTTCCCCTGAAAACATTGTAATGCCCCCAACTACTTCATTTCCGGACTTCCTGTCTACAGATAAGTTGCTTTACAAACTTTTGATCGAAACAAGAGATCCGATACTGTTTTCGTCCCACGCAGGTTAAGGGCGAAACAAGTGATTTGGTCTACTGCATCGATGGAGGAAATCTCAGCATCATATCTGCACGGAAAGAGCATCACGGCCGCTGGCAGTGCGTCGTTTCAAATGCTGTCGGTGACATCATCAGTGATGTCATGATCACAGTGAAACGTAAGAAATGGTAGCAGCTGCTCTTTCCTTATTCAGGCTTTCAAAATCAAAAAAGGTCAAATCAGGCACAGGGCTATTTTAACGGCTTCTATCCACACCAGCAGTACAGTACAGTCTGCTTAGACTCTAAGCAAATATGCAGTGCTTACAATGGTGTTTGTGCTTTACTGTTTTTTGATTAATTTCTTGGCATATTGTATTTCTCCAACTTAGTTTTGTGTTTGGTTTGTACTGTACGAAAATAAACTTTACAGATAATTCTCGTGATCTTTAAAGATCGCCTTTATCTCATTTAGCAATAACTGATTGCAAAACAGGTATTGATGACATTATTGAAGAACATATTCGCCATTTATATCGCGTTTTCAAAGTTCATGAGGTTGAGTTGAGTTCATTGCCGCAAAATATTAAAAAATTTCATGCAAATTGAAGTTGAAGTGCTGGGACACGGAAAAAAACTGTTAAACAGGATGTCTCCTCAGGCACCCCTCGATAGTTTCATAATTTTCCATCATGGTTTAAAAGTTGATGGCCGAATTATTGGCAATTTGATAGGGTTATATTTTTAATAGGGCTTACGTTTCGTGTAAATTATTGGCAATTTAATAGGGTTATATTTTTAATAGGGCTTACGTTTCGTTCTGCTAGATGGTCAACATGACACATTTGATGTTAGTTTTCAATTTTGCAAGTTAAGTAATGTGGACTGTACAACGTAATCCTAAAAGTGAAAATTGAATTTTTCAGACACAACACCTCACGCAGTCCATAATGTTAGCGCTACGGCGACCAGCGAGTCGTCCATTAAGGTTTCGTGGAGGCCGGGATATGATGGCGGTTATGAACAGCATTTCATGCTTTGGTGAGTTACGCTCCAATTCATAGCAGAAGTTTCATAAATGTTGGAATAAGTTTAGTTTATCTAGAGAAACACTTTTGGAAACGATATCTCCAATTTTTGTGAACAGATTGTAGCAGTCATGCGAGACTTATAGTACTGTTTAACCGAACAACAACATTATCCAGGTACAAAGAAGCTGAGAAGGGTGACCACGGGTGGGTGACGAAGTATTTCGACGGTAATCGAAACAACGCTTCGCTTAAACTGTTGAAGCCAAGCACTTTTTATCAGATCTCCATCATCCCGCAAAATAAAGCGGGTCGAGGAACTTTCAGCACTACATTGACGGTGAAAACGAAAGGTAAAATTACTGTGTTTTATCAGCAAAGAGTTCAATTTCACTGTGGTTTTATCAGGTTTAGCCCACAGCAATTTCTCGAGCACGACTAATTTATTCAAACGTATGGNAAATAACGCTTTNCACAAACAAANTGACGCGGCTTCAAACAACGAATGTAGGCAGTAATCCAATCTCTCGCCAATGTTTTTCAAAAAGAAATTGAGAAAAAATTTGGTAAAAAACTTAAAGCAGTACGAAAACTCTTTTCTCAGTTTGTGCCTANCAGCATAATAGTGCATGCCAAATGTGGCATAATTGATACTGTTCGTATTGTAGCAGTCGCGTCTCATCGCAGACATACAAATGGTCATGACTTCATCACCAACTGTAGAAAGACACAAAATTCTTAATGGTTCGTTTTTCTTAAACGAAACCATTGGTTGTAGATTTTAGAAAATACCACAGGTATGCAATATGGTTTCAAGCAATGAATAAACGAAGGTTCAGTGTGATGTTTGTGTTTTGTTTGCAGCTCGAACAATCACAACAACGTCGCCGCCAGTTGCTGTATCTCCGCCAGCTGGTTTGAAATCGTCAACAGATGATAAAGGCCGTGTGGCTCTGCAGTGGAGCCCAGTGATAGAGTTGGACGCATTGCTTGGCTACCTGCTGGAATATCGAAGGGTTGACAGCGCCCCAACTGCTGCAGAAGAAACAACCGCCTTTCCTCAACCAGTGCCTTCAGTTGTTGCTGGCCGGAATACCGGACGCATAAAACCAAGAGGTAAAACAGCCACTCTGTGTTTAATTACAGCATCTCTCCAGCCAAACCCTAAATTCTATTGAAGCAGTTACATTGTCTGTGTACATCTTAAATATTATCAGTCTGCAGCAGTGCCTCTTGTGCAGGTTACTGGCATTGGCTATTCTAGCCGAATAAAATTGTATCCGTATTTGGGCTCAACCCGTTGCGACGAAATGCTTGTCGGTTTTTCAACGTCGTCGCTTTTGTTTCGTTACGCTGCAGGGGTGGAGAACCTATTTGGTAACACGGACCGCATGACTTGTGGATAATCGCTGGCGGGCCACTAATACCATTTGATTTTATCATCAAATTCTACCTTCATCTAACTATGAAGGACAGAGGCTTCTCATGGCACACTACCGAAGTACCTGCTTATCATGGAGATTTGTTTTGACGCGATCTTGTATTCTAAACTGGGTAACGAAAATTCTGAAGCGGGCCATATCAAATGTTCACGCGGGCCGCATTTTGTCCCGGGTCGCAGGTTCCCCACACCTGTGTTACAGCAATGCAAGCACTATTGGGTGTTTACAGTATCTCAGTAATTTAGAGCGAAGTACTTTTAAGTAATGAGCTAAGCATTGATTTGCACAAGAGTGAAATCACGATCTTTTCTGGAAAAATCTGAGCTGGCACAACCTGAAACATATTCTTAACAGATCTCTGAACTTTCGTTGACCTCGCGCCATAAAACTCCTTGAGCCCATGACGTTTACCGCCAGCAAAAGGATACAACATGTTTTTAAACCCCAAGTCGTGGATTGCAATTTTGTAATTTTTCCCGAATGAAAGTCGCTTTGACTGTTTTGGGACTTGATAAAGAACAATCTTAAACTGTTGAAAAAGCCTTTGCTTTATCGAGTGCAAGCCCATTAGCAGAATCTTAGTAATATATAAACTTACGTAATTGAACTTATCCCTGAAACATCTCGTTAACTTAACGTCTCGCAATGGCATTACTTTTCCAAAGATTTCGGGAAGTCTTCAGTGAATATTTGTTCTTCCAATACACCATGAGTTACAGTAAACTGAATTTTTTCGCTCATCTTAGCAAATGATTGATGAAGAGGTTTGTTCTTGAAGAGGAGTAAGCTCTTTCAACTTTTTGGGAAAACGGTACAGTAACTCACACCACATATTTTCCCCTGCAACAAAGGTATTTCTTCGTATTGGTGTGCCCCTGTTTTCTTGAATTTCGATCCTCAAAACCTCTGTATTTTTGGGCTCTCTTCCGCACTCAGAGCCTTGCAAAAGATAGGAAGTTAACGACCTACAAGGTGTGCCACAAAAACTCTTAAGGTAACATCATATGTTAATTTCTCCAGCAACTGTTTTAGACCGACAAAATTCAGCAGCAAACAGTTTACTAATAAATTTTGACCACAGAAGAAATCTCTGCAGCGCAATGTGTGTGGACTTCTAAGCTGTGAAACCTACTTTGTTTGTAAAAAAAGCATTAACAAAGAATCAAGAAGATGGAAGTAACTATTATCTGTACCGGTAAAGATACTTTAAAGTGGTTTTCTAAAACCACCGCCCTACAGATTTCCCTTAAACAGGTTGGTTAAACGTTTGGTGTTATAATTTGTATCTCATAAATTAATAAATCATGACTCCTTTTCTACCACAAACCACAAACGTGCATAGGTCGACATCAAATTTTACGAAGCTTGATGTTATTGTTTGGTTCGTCACATTTTGACCAAGTAGCTAACTGCTTTACACGTTGTAGGAGAAAATACGTAGTTGACGCTTCACTCAACTGGAGAAAGAGTTTTCTTCAATGCAGGCACAAGAAAACCGTTGCTCCAGCTATTTCTGATTTGCAGCAATGCCTATGTTGCCAAGAGTTGTGTTTCAAATGAAAAACGCAAAACTTTTTGATAAAAACTATTGTTCACTATAACCGCTTTGGTTGTAGGGCGTCAAGTCCGAAGCGTTCAGAACAAGCTGGAATGGGAACCGTTAGGAACGACAGCGAACAACGTGACAAGCTATGTAGTCAAACCCAATCAAATGTACAGAGATCAGATTTATGAGGTTCAGGTACTAGCTGTAACCGAGACCCAATACAGCCAACCAAGCCAATCTCACAAGCTCTCTACCAAGGGTAAATGATTCGTGAGTTAAAAGGATATCAAACGGAGCCTCTATAAGGTTCCTTTTTTCTTGTTCAAATGACTGGTAAATAACGTTAGGTGTGATAGTTACCGCAAGCAGCCTAGATAGGTGTCTATTTTATCAAGGCGTTTGTTTGCATTACGATTCGAAAAATTAGTGTTGCCATATTATCCAACATCTCAAGCTAATTTTCAAGTTGTATTCAAGTAAATGTAAATGTTTCCTATCTACATAAGTTATTGATCTACGCCTGGTTTGTTCGAAACCTGCATCTCCCTTTATTATAAATAAAATCGGCAGTTGAAGCTATGGCGTAATGTTGCTACAATATACACTCCATAAATTTTTTTGCTTAGCGAATTCCAAGTGTTCGCACAGTCTCCACGCAACTGCAACATTTTTTTTATTTTACTCAGGACTGACCGTTTACCCATGCGTTGTGGAAAAACCATCCTTCGCATTTGCGCTCAACCATCCAGTCGTGATTGGCATTTTGTGCGGAGCTGTCGCGGTACTAGCGCTAGTAGTCGTGGCAGTGGTTGTAGCGTGCAGACGTCGTCTGCGTCGTGAGAAGGAAAAAAGGCGTTTAGCTGAAGGCAAGTCAAGTGTGGCAAGTCAAGGTCAAACGTTGATCAAATGTTTAGCCTTTCTAATTGAAATGATTTGTGAAACTCCACGGATGCTTAGCTTTTTTCTCGGCTGCCGCGAAATCCTGTCGGCTTAGGTTTGGAAAATACCTTGGCCGACTACGGCAGCAACATCACTCATCACAGACCCGTATACCTTTTCAAAAAACTACGAAAAGTTTTTATCACCCAACGATTTCAAGCCGTAACCGGACCTATAAATTTAATCCCTACAAGCGACAATTGCGAACTGGGAGTCGATGTTTGAAATTAATTTAACTGTCTGAACATATAAATGACTATTTCAACTGCCTGAACCACACCATCAAGACCTAGTTATTCACGTATGAAACATGAAATGCAACCAATCGTTCATACACTGTAGATCCAACCTGAAGCTTTTTTGGCAGGTTTCAGAATGGTTAGAAGCGTCGAAAGGAGACCCAAGCAGCAAGGGTGAGTGGCCAGTGCAAACATATTTGATAAAGCTGATTTTTGTGTGATGGCAATTGCATTGAAGACCGTGCAACTGCAAAACATGATTCAAACGTACAGTAGTTTCGCTACAGAATGTTGCAGTAAAATTCATTTAATTATAGTAACATGTGACGTCAGCACGATGCAACGAAAGGAAACCCTGAACAGCACTGTACGTCGTCCCATTTGTGATCTTTCTTCACTGCATCGCTTGAGCATTCACAACTTCATAATTCAGAATACTTCCTGCTGTGCTCTTTCACATGTTTTTAATTTGAAATAGACCTGCGCTGCTGCTAGTTTCTGTATTACTTGTTTTAAACCACGATTTCAAAACTCAAGTGTTTTTTTCGAGAGTAATTTCACAGACACGTTTGTGAAAGCACGCTGTAGCGGCAAAGGAGCAATCCCAAAGTGATTTAGCTGGCAGTCCAACTTGTTCAATCATCTGCAGCATTTGAGATGTCAAGTTTAACAAAAGATAATGAAAAGACTAAAATATGAAAGACCAGACGTGTCTGTCGTCTGATTTTTTTGATGGAGAAGAACCAATAAATAATTAGGTGGCGCTATCAGCGAACGACTAAGAAAAAAAGAAACCAAGTCATCACACATGTCCCACAGGGGAAAATAGTTGCAACATGGGCTCCTGGCACCACCTCCCCGCCCACTGGCCACGACCTTGCGCAAGACCATCCTTGATGAAGAAGTTCAGCTAACATTTGCTCAAAGCAAAAAGTTACGAAAATCAGCATTTGAAAAGATTTTGTTGCCATGAACAATATGTATTCCCCTATTTGAAGTTACAGAAGATCATGGTTATACTTGCGGGACATATCAATATAAAGTTTCAAGGTTATACTGCAAAGTAAAAGGTTTCAGGAATTTTTTGTTTTGGAGACTGGGGTTCTGTCTAAATATATTAGGAGCAGGCAACGTTTTGGGGGTGCGACTGCGAAAAATATTTTTCCCGAATTTTCCCGAAAAATTTGTATGCGGCTAACTTTCCCCTACAAATTATCTGTAACATTTGGTTGCTCATCAGTTCTCACAAACTCTAAAACGCGAAGTTAATGACATACTTTCTTTTGTTTGGAGTCAGACTCATTTATACGCTCAACAACAAGCAAGTGTAACTTCATCAAAATTTTTTAAAAGATGTTGAAACGATTATGCCCGAATTTTTTGGGATTTTCCCCGAATTTTTGACAAATTAAAACTTTGGGAAGCTCTTGCACCCCATGAGCCTCCAGCTCCTACACCACTGTTTGTACGCTGTTAATGTGTAAGTACTTGATCATACCGCTTGTTTCTTTTTCCATGTGGTTACAATCTACATTGAAAGTAATTATAATATCTACAGAACATTCGTCATAATGCAGCTGATATTTTTCTTTTATGAAATTTTCCGCTTTTGTTTTTCTTGTTTTCAAAACTCAAGAAGGTTTCATTTTTGACGTTGCATTTTTTCAATTTCAGCAAAGGAAAGACGTCAACAGAAGGACGAGACAACCAAAACATCATCTACAACGATGGTTTTTCTTCTCTTTCATGTCTAACGCGTCAGAGGAATACACAAACTGTATCTGACACTGAAGATCCAAGCGAAAATTCTCAAGCTGATGGCGGTGAGACGTGACCTACATTCGCAGCAGATTTACTTGGCTTTTGGTGTACGCTCTTGATACCATTTCCCGATCCCAAAATAATTTATTAAAATTCGCACAAAGTTATTAAGCAAAAAGTTTTTTTTTTGGAAAAATATGAGTAGTTAATGTCATGCCGCATGACATTGACTACTCACGCATGACTCACGCGTTTGCATAACACTTTGCTTCTGTGTTTGAGATACCATTTTCTTGGTGTCTCCTCTGTGTACATCGATATGCCTGGACGTTTTCCAGAAGACCTCCGCTTTCTGAGATCAGATCCCTCAATAGAAAAATCAAATGCGAGAGCGCGAAACGCAGATGAAGAATCTATCAAACGGAGGAGAGATCTTACTGCTAAAGTCATGTATGCTCAGCATCTCGGTGGTTCGGATCCCAATTCTTCGTACAAAGCAGGCGAGTTGCTTCTAGTTGTTTGTAGTAAATCTACGAAGCAAAGCACAACACTACAATGCTGATTTTTTGTGGTTTCAGGTTTGTATCAAACGTTACGAGCCCTTCCAACTCATCCGGATAACTCGTATTATCTTCACTACGACCACTCGTACGTCAGCAGTGACATCAACACCACCCCGCAGTATCTGACTTTAGATGACCGACGCCACTATGCAGCGCTACAGGGCACACGTGACGACTCATGCTTTATGGTTGTTGGAAGTGAGAACTCTGACGCACCTGTTTCACCGAATGCAGCTGCTCACGTCTGGTCAAACGGAATAACCAATGTCAACAATCCGCACGATGACGTCATTGCAAGTTACCGCGAGACTCGCCCCGTGGAGGATATTTCTCCTTCGCAACAATTGCCTCTTTTGTCATCATCTCCAAAAGACAACTTTCCAGTTTTTGCCAAGCCTGGTGCTGCGGCCAGTCACAGCAGCACCCAAAGCAGGTCTCGCAATCAAGACGTGCCACTTTACAGCCCAAGGTCAAGAGCCAGTCACAGTTTGGAACATCGAGGGTGTCTCTTTCGAGGTCCAGATCGGTTGAATAAGACCGCTGGCGTCCGTCGCGACAATCCTGGCAGCGATCCCGAGTCATTTGAAATAGACTGCAGCAACAGCGACATCGAGGTCAGGTTTATCAACGCAATGGGTTTTATGCCCAAAGAACCAACGAGTAAATTCGTGGCATATAAAGTAGGTAAGAGGATTTCATTTACAAAAAAAAACAACGTAAGATCTTTTAACTTTGTTTCATGCTCAAAGAAACGTGCTACATTTGGGCAGTTTTTGCTAAAGATTTATACTTCGCGTTGCAGTGATATTTTTCTTCTAGGAATAATTCAAACCTGGGGATAAACTAACGATTTGCTTCTTTTGCNACTCTTACAACTTTAACTTTTTTATATNTTATTGTACTTCGTTAAAACGAGACACGTCAACAATGTTTATACTAAATGATTGTTGCCAGCAACGNCTGCGAAGATGTTTGTTTACAGATTATTTCATCGTGCTCATGTTTTCNGAGTGGTAGTTAATGATAAGAGAGTGCTGGGTGAAATTCCAGTATTAGGTTCGTTGAATAATTCGCTTCACCCGATGACATCAGATCTTACTCCCCTGATCAAAAACTCAAAAACTGTTTGTGCCAATGCTTTCTGATAAGTAACTCAGGATTAGTTTGAATGTGAATGATTTCCTCTCCACATCTTTAGAGACAAATATTTTTTTAAAGAAAGCAATATTGAAAAAAATTTATTTGTATGGAAAAGCCCTTTAAATGCATGAGCGTCGTGTGACTAGTGTCTAACTCACAATTCTTTCTTCGTATTAATTTACCCGGGCGCCTAGCCGTTCTTTTTTATTTCGTTGATGAGAAACTAGTTTTAGTTTGCTGTTACAAGAGCCAGATACAACGAATCGGGAGGAGATGGTGCAACGAGTGAACGGGAGACAAAGGGATGCACACGTGAGTGCAAATGCTCTTACTTGTGTTTCTTGGCGTAAAGTCGAATCCTTGCAATTGTTTCAAAGAACGTTGCTAAGCAGTGGACTGCCGTACATGAAAAGGCTTACCGTAATACTGCAATGCTGGTGATTTATTCAGGATCTCTCTGGGATGCGTGGGTGGCATCTTAATTTGACATGCAATTGCGATAACACAGAAAATACAAAGGAACGATTAAGTTATGTTTCGCTCTTGCTCCCCTTTGAAATTAGTGTGAGGTTACTTGGTTTGNCAGCCACAGTGCTCCTGGATTAACATTGTAAAAAAAATTGCGGTTGTCACTCTCGTGTTTGTGGAAAACATAAAGCCAAACAGTTTATCTGAGGTTGTTTAATTTACATGCTTGTTGATCATTAATTATATACAAGAAATATAGTAGTTTCGAAAGGAATAGCGTTGACAACGAGTTTTATCTGTTTTTATCCGACTTAATTAATTAGGTTAGCTTCGCAAATAAGCAACTAGAAAATTTTTTAAAATCTTATCTTGAATTGTAGGTGTTTCATTCACATTACACACCACAGGCAAGACTGCAAAATCATAACCAAAGCCTTGAGGATCAAGGTTACCGCAAAGGGGTCTCGTTGGAAGCTTTGCTCAGTCCTACCCACAGCAATCCGTTTTCTGTACCTCATCGAACTGTTCGTGACGACACAGCAGCTTCAGACTCGGAAACTGCGATTGGTGTTGGGCGACGCGGTTGGATAGAAAATGCAGAGGCTCCGTCCTTTGTTAAAAAGGAGGATTCTGTCGCAAAGAATGGAAGATTGAACAAAAGCGTATTTCCCGCCAAAGCCAGTAAAACAACGGATAAAAGTGACCTTAGTCTAGAAGAAACGATACCGAAGCCGACAGTTGTTTCTCTGGGAGAAATAACTTGGGACTTGGTGAGGACTACAAGCAGTACGTTCACTACCCCTCGATCGTCACTATCACCGGCGCATAGTCCTCAAAAAGGACAAAGAACTGTCCAAAATACAGTAACAAGCTCACCCGCCGACCCACTTCCACGACTCGATAAGTCGATCGCAAAAGGGAATAACTGGGGCAGCTTGGGACGGCCTTCCACTCTACAAGGTCTTTCATTGCCCTTATTAACACATTCTATGAACGACGGACAAGCAGTGCAAAAGCACTTTTCTTTTCCTTTTTCTTTTCACGAAAAGCCCCAATCCCCCAAAATGGGTGGTAGGTCATTAACCAGCTCCCCAACGAAGCATGTTCTCAGCCTCCAGTTTCCACCTGGTTTTTCCAGTGAAACCCAATCACACGCAACTCAAACGAAGAAGCCGTCGCCTCAGACCACCACTCCGCACAAGGAGAGAACTCCAACAAGACCGATTGCATTGTTTGGTGAGTGCTTGTTCCTGTAGAACGCTTGCAGCATGTAATTGCGACTCTGCGTTTATAAGACTGGGAGTCTCTGCAGGTCCGTCGCTAGGTTTTAAGGTTTGGGGTAGAAAATTTATTTTTAGGGAGGAGACATGTTTGTTTTTATTATATGATTCAATATATTTTTTTTATAAAAATCAAATTTTTCTCGGCACAACAACGTTTAGGGGTCACAAAAAATTGGGTATCACTGCCTCCGAATGTCCCCCGTGACTGCGGGCCTGAGTCTCTGGTGTCCTCCTCAGCATAAGTTTGGAAATAAGGAAATAACTGAAAGAAATCTCAATCACACTGATTTAAATGTAGGACAAAACAACTGAAAACGTGACAATATGCATGAATGAACACCCCTCTCTCTTTGGAAAGTTAAAACAATGAATCTCATGAGTCAAATTAGGATAGTTTGTGACCTTCAATCGGGGCAAACGTTTTTGTTCCCCTTGTGACACGTTTGCGCAGCGACATTTGCGCATGTGACACGTTTGAGCATGCGACTTGTGACACCTTTGCGTATGCAACATCTGCCTTAAAGATACTGGGAAGCGTGTAACTGTGGCCATCATCAGGAACCTGGAGATTTCGGTCAGGCAAAGCAGAAAACTTTGCAACTTCTGAAGCAATTTGCAAAAGCTTTTCAAAAGGCGACGTTTTGCAAAAAGAAATTTTACTTACCTTGTTCTCTAAGAGTAAACGCAGAATAAATGTCGTGCCATATGCATAAAAACGACGTATAAGCATCGGTTGATGTTACCCGGAATAGCGCTTTGCTTATCTGGTCCACTAAAGCATGCGTAAAAATTAGTTCAATTTTTTATATCAAAAAAATGTCATGTCTGATTGTTTCTTATTACATAACTATATTCAACGTTACGTTGGACAAAAATGATTAGAAAAATAAACTGATGTTATCAACCATGATATATGCGCAGATCATCAGCCTCAGTTTCCCCCTGCCGCTACGTCATTGTCGCCAATGCAAAGTGTGACGTCACCACTGCCACAACGACATCGCTCGCACGGCGAATCTTTAAGCAGCGGCTACGCGACACAGGATACTATGCAGTTATCGCCTGCTGGAGTAAAAGTTCAAGCAGAAGGGTAAGATGCATAAAGTACAGGTGATTAGCATGATTATTCATATTCTTCGGCTGCTGAGATCATGACGGCCATTGTTGTGATATGAAATCAAATCTAACATTGTTGAACATTTTCGTGACAAAGAAAGACCGGCTCCTGCTTTGTTTTCAAAGTTTCTTGATGTGCAGGTTTTCAAAGGGCTGCCAGATGCTTTATATGTATTTTTGTGCAAATTGCAACGCAAGGGTACGCCCGTTTTGATTTCACCCTTTACAATGCGTGACAATGTCATCAATTTGAAAGCAGTGGCTAGCCAGCCCAAAAATTTGGGGGTCAAAATGTATGATTTTAGGCGAATAGCACTATTTTGTTTGTAAAAACGCTTCTCAAAGCACAAAATTATTATATTTTCCAAAAATTTGAGGGGACCATGGCCCCTTTGGCCCCCCCTGGCTACGCCTATGTTTGAAATTAAATATCGTTCGTGAAATGATAAGTAACAATGTTGCCATCAAATGGCTTCCATGCTGATTGCAGTTCTTGCGGAAAGAAAAAGGATCATATACGGATTTAGAAATTCCCAAATCCCAAACGTCTGGGAAAATATGCGCTGCAAAATGCGCTGTGTGTTGGCGCTATACTAAAGACGTTAGCTGAGTGGTTGCGACCTGGGACACAATTAAAATGGGACTAAAGGAAAACAAGATTTTGTTAACTTGCAATTTCAAAGAGAAGCTACAATAAAAGATGAAAGTGAGACGTAATTGCACAATTGTTTTTCTGAAAAACAACAGATCCCGACGCGAGAACTCTTCCACCGAGGAGAACTATGAGTGGGACGCAAATTTCGCAATGGAATCAGAAATTCTGGAGGCGGTGAAAAACTACAACAGCTCGAAAACAAACACAACTGTATCGGAGGTGAAACAGATCAAATAAAACTGTCATTACCGCCAGAAATTGCATTCGTTTTCTAATCTTTTAAAGCTCTACCCAAAATGTTCACTTNACTGTGAGTATCGTGTCTGCTGCACCATGTCCATTGCTAGGGTATCAGCGAAACACATTCAATACTTTTTGTGCTATAGTGAAATTCAAGGCAAGGCGAAATCCTGAAATGAGTCTACCCAGAGGCGATTGATAAATGTTGGCCTATTGCTTGAAACGCAGTTTGGTTTTGGCAACTTGTTGCAGATTAGGTTTCTAACTGAAAGAATGCAGCAAACACTGCCTTAGGCCCATTAGGTCAATCTTCCAAATTATCGCTGCAGCAAGCCAAAAGTGCATCACTAATGTTGTGCTTCATCCTCATTTAAAACCGAAATGCAAAATTAAAATTGTGGCAATCATTTACCATTGTACACGAAATTTCATAAGAAAAAATTGCTCATTCGGAAAAAAGTCTCAGCCAAGGGGCCATGATTCTCCCTATTTCTAAGAAAAAAAGTAAAATTATGTTCCAAATTTTAAAAAGCAGCCAACGCGTGTCGTGTTAAGTTGAAATTCGATCTCGGAAAGTAGTGGAAGAAATTTGTGAAATTTCTGCAGAATGAGTACGTTCCGCTGTCTGCCAAAATTTTGGCCCCATCCTGGCTACACCTATGAGTTGTGTTGTTCAGTAGAGGATTCAGACCTATAGAAAGCAAGCCGTGCATCCTAGATTTTCGCTCAACCTGACTCAACGTTCAGCAGTTCTTGAACGTTTGCGAGTATAAAGGTGCGTTAGGTTTAGGCTTTACATAGTTTGATTATTACCTTGTAATCTAGCCTACAAGCTCTGTTGCTCAACTCCAGTGGATTTAGAACAGTAACTCAATGCTTGATACTTCAAATTCGCAAAGAATTGTCAAGACACCTCTCGCGTACTTCATGAAACCGGTCCTCACTATGAAGCTCTTTCCTTTAATTATCTGTTGCATTACAGTCGTGTTTCTACTTTCCTGCAGGAACTGAGAGAAGAACTTCTAAAGCTTGCCTCTGAAAAAAACAGTCGCAATTCATGGACCGAAAAGAACGCAGCACCTCATCAATCCAAGTCATGTGATGCTGCATCACCGCGTGCTACGGTAAAGTCAAATACCAATGACCAACAAATATAACCAAAAGCATATTTATGTACTGTGGCGCAACTGTAACACACGTTTTTATAGGACTTGACTCCATTGGTCTATGTTTGACGCAGACAGAAGAACGTAAAAGCTTACAACCGCTTTTAGCTCAGATGCGTAGAGAGAAAATTCTCTATGAAGGGGGGGGCCCGCAAATGCTGAAACTATGAACCTGAAAAATGGTTTATTTGCATTTCGTAGAGAAACTTCTTGATTTTCGTATTATCTTACGTTTACAATAATTACGCAGACCGTTTTTGCCTTACCCCAAGAATGTGTTTATAAGACGAGAAAAATTGTTTCGTCATCCGATGCACGGAAGTGGCATGGCATATTTTCGGAGTCTTATTTTACTGGCACCTCCTTTGTTTGAGAAAAACATTTGCTGCATGTTTTATGTAAACTGTCTTTTATGCGGATAAACACGCAAAAAGTAAACATATCCTGATTGTTGATAAGTGTTTTGAATTTTCCTGGTAACGACACATCGTGAGGTATTTTAGTTGCATGGTTGGTCAACTACAAATAGAAATGCACTTCGAGCATAGGTAATGATCATCAACGTTTTGCAATATTTGCTGGTTTACTGTATCATGCACGATCTCAAAACAAAGCAGCAACACCCAGTAGATGAAGTGAATACCAAACTCATTTTGCTACGCAGTTACCAGCTGATTCCGCAGAAAACAANATTGCCGAAGATCAAGCAAAGCAAAAGGAAATGGAAAGAAGGTTGGAGCAATTTTACATGCTTAAGCTATCCAACTTTAGTTGTAGTTGATAATCATTTCACTGTGCTTACCTCCACACGAGAAAAAGTTCAGAAAAGTTTCACAAACTTCTAGATGTACCCTACGCCCTCCACTACGTCAGTTTCAAGATGTTAATGAACGTTTTCGAAAATTACACTTGAATCAAACCGGGAACAAAAGTGAAATAGAGAAGCCTTGATACTGGTCGAAATTTTCCATGGCGTTGCAGTGAATGCAATTGCGATTTTTGCTAGGGTTGACATTTTGTTGCACTTAATATAATTACAGCTCTGGTTGTCTAAAGGTGATGCGTGTAGGTGCGGATGCACTACGAACTTTGTAATTTCTGTCGCAATACACTTACCGTAAGGATTTGAACAAACTGGAAATTACTTGTTTGGACAGCTGGTCGTAAACGTTTGCACTTTTTCACCTTTTAGAAATGTCTGCANTGCTTTCCCTTTGCAGTTTGATATTAGCCCATCATAAAATCAACCGAAAATCATTGTGAAGAATGTATGCAACTTTTACGATAGCTTGCAGTGATTTTGAGAATTTTACATTACAACGTAGGAAATGTAGTGCTCAAAAAAACTTCGTTTACGGAAAAATTAATTGTTTTACTTAACTAACGTAACCACCGGTGCTATATAAAAGTTAGTGCACATGCATTGCCCAAAAATCTCAATTTTCGCTTGACTTTTATGGAGAAACACTTTACATTCAGGTGCGCCATTCTGAAGCAGGAATACCACTATCGTCTGCTGCAAGAACAGGTTGGCGGAACAGCGCTGCAAGTGGCAAGCTCAAGCATGAATGACTCCGAACCACTCTGATCCGAAACAAGCATTCATTTGTCAAACAAGCATTAAGATAATAAAAGTGGTTGTGCTAGAAAAACTGCCGATTGCTCCGTCGGGAGTTGGAGACGAGAGATTCCAATACTGAACGTTCTAAGAACTCTTTATGTTCAACGCCGTCTTGCCTTTCAAGTGGCTCAAGCGGCAAAGCACATGACATTGCTGTCAGAACAGCGGGCAGTCGTTCGGCGCGGAAAAAGGCAGGAAACCTTTGAAAGTGAGCATGTAGGACAGGTGCTGATGACTTTCTGCAGAGAAGTCTGTTGGATGAAATGAGACAGTATATGTCATATGAACAACAGCGTTAACAAGATTATATCCGAGAAGAAAATGACAAAGTTTGGGACATACTTTTTGTTAGTCGCAAATGTTGCCCATCTTTTTTACCTACAGATGTATGAAAAGTTCTTGAGTTACATTTTTAAGTGTAATCGTCACGCAAGTGTTAAAATATTTCTGATACAACGAGACTCTTGAAATAGATGTGCGAATTAACATCAAAATGTATTTATTCTTGAACAAGGCTTGCGGTTTGCATTCTTTGCAAATGTTTTTATCTTTAGTATTTCATGTAAACTTTCAAAGTATTATATACAATGGGGTATGGTCGGGGAAAACACCAAGGAGCAACGTACGTACACCTTTGGAGAAAACAGCGGTATTTGCTTACTTCTGGTTCCTGTGTGCAACCTTACGGCTTTTTTACTTTCAATTGTCTTTCTGAAATTCCCAAGGTTAAAAGTTTTTACTGTCTTATAGCATGTCTGTTTTTTATTGTAGAAAGTTCTCCACTTTTGTCTTTGGCTTTTTGACGCAACAAAGTTTAAAGCTACTTATACTGCGCTTGAGAAACAATCTTGAAACATTTGACTGTTCAAGCGATGAAAACCACTTTAAATTCCCGAAAATTAGAAGAAAGCCAAATGAGCATTGAGCAACCACTTGAGAGCGGAAGACAGCCCAGGTACTGCAGTTAATCCCCAAAACGTTCCATTAAGCTGGTTTATTATGAACATATGTCCTGGGGTTTCTTTGAATGACCTTTGTCTGGGTGGGTGAGGTAACTTGAATAAAGTCAATTAGGGAAGACTGGGTGAGCAACTGCCTCTTAACAATGTTTCGTGGAAGATTCCCTGAAGTTTTTGTGTAAACTGTACACAGCTAGCCGCCAAAGGTGTACAAGGCAATAGGAGCAAAATTATCAAGATAACAACGCAGTAGCGTTTTGATGGACTGCCCACAGAAACACTTGCACTTCACATTCAGCATTTGGGCGCCTCGACCTTGCGTTTATAACTGCACCTACTCATTTGTTTGCAGCTGTGCAAGTGTCTCGCATTCCGTGCTATTATCTGCATCTATCATTTTCACCAGACGTTGTCTCGATAACTTGAAGACCGGTGTACGGTAAAAATTGTGAACCCCATGAAACGGTAATGGTGTTTTTGAGGTATTTTTTCATCTCAAGGCCAACTTCAGCTGATCTTACACTCCAACTTGTGGACCGTGACTCGTTCGATGTAGTCATGACGACGGTGTTTGCCGACCTCGAAAATACGAGACTTCAATCACTTCAACCGTAGGTGTAGGAGCAGGCAAATATTGGGGATGCGAAGGATTTTTGCCCGAATTTCCCCAAATTTGCCCGNAAAGCTTTTGTGCAACTTTTCCCTACGAATTTTTTGTTTTGAAGAAAAAAAGTCAAACGTTGGACGCCATTTTTTCCCGTTTTTTAGGGATGTTGCCCAGAATTTCAACAAATGAAAACTTTTGGGTGTGCACTTTCACCCCCGCTTCATAGACCACTGACTCCACTTTCGTTTGTTTCAGGAAAGCTGAAACTACCATAAAGACATCACAACGGGATTTTCATAGGCTGACATAGAAATGCGGAAATAGCTTAGCATTATCCTCACTCACGCGGACTGAGACCAGGTTTGCGTTAGTTTCGTGGATTAAACTCTTTTGCTAGCACGTTGAGTCTGCGCAGTACTTACCAGTGAGGTTTTGTCAGAGTAACCCGGTTTTGACATATTCAAATGTCTTTGATGGTGAGACAGTTGTATTTGGTTCATACCGAATCACTTTTCTAAAATAAAACTGCCAGAAACAATTTTACAAAAATTAATGTACAAAAGTGCACTGCCATTTTTGCGAGTTCGCCGAAAGACTGCACCGTTCCAGTCAAAGGGAAAGAGACTACTACTTTCTGTTAACATGAAACTGCAGTCGTTACTTCAATTTCACGTATGGGGTCTCAGTTAAGTCTGCACGCAATTCACAACACCCCTCAACTCATTTGCGTTTACAGTTTCAAAAAATAATTGGGCGTATGTGCTTACGAAGCTCGTCAAGCATGTGATGCCGCCATTTTTATATAAGAGCGCAAGAATGCAAATACATGTATGATATCCCCTGGAAAATAAAGTGGCTGTAATGTAATGCGCCCCCAACCCAATGTAAATGGATGCACCTCAGCATTCAACGTACAGTGCACCGCTTTGAGTTTCTTGGCACTGCAAAGTTCAAGTAGATCGGCTGGTTTTTGGAGGACCACTTAAATCCTTTTCAAAGAAGACGGATTGTCGGAGAGCAGAAAGATTTCAAGTTTGCAGTAAAGCTGAAGTTACCTTAAACACAGCGCTATGCTTGTTGCAATGATAAACTTAACAGTTGCTTGCTTCATGTGGCGGATCTGAGGTGGGGAGGAACCATTTGATGCAACTGACCCCCCAAACGACTGCTGAGCTCCGTTACTGGAGCCCCTTTTAAGAAACCCTTCGTCTACTTCTGCTTTTCAGAAGCGCATTGCATGCGAATAGGCTGAATGACAATCTTGTAAATTAACAAGAGCAGAAATGTAGTCAACCAGGAGTAACACAAACGTTTTTGGTGTATTCTGGTTAAGAAAGAAAATGGATGACCTTTGTTTCGCTTCGCTTCCCTAAGAAAAAATGCTGGGAAGGATTACGTTCCACTGGTGATTTGTTTTAGTTGTGAAATGTTTTACTGAGATTGAGAACCGATTGTAGAACAGTGTAAGTGTCAAAAATCATTCAAATTTAGTNACGCCTTCTGGCGCCCCCTTTTTCGATAAACGCAAGTTTATATCCAACACTGCCGCCGACTTCAGGCGGGTCTGACGCATGAGGCAGCATAATAGGATTACAAAAAATGTTATAGTTTATTTGTTGCACTCAAAAAACAACAACATTCGACTGTATAAAATCAAGCAAATGTACGCGCGATACGGGACATCGAATGCTAGTGTAGGTCGAACACAGTGGTTAGGTACGTCACAAAGACATATCGCACGCTTTGTGACGATGGAACGAAAAGCGGCAAAACAATCGGCGCATCCAACTACACGCCAGTAAATTTCAAATCACCGCAAATAATAAGGTACTAAGACAGAACTGCAACTCAAGAGCACGAGTTTCTTTAATTCAGTTGAATCCACACAGTTCGAAGCTCAACGGTTGCGTACGCTTGCGGCTAGGACGCAATCTTCAGTTGTTTACGCCTCAATTATAAGTAGGCGCCATAAAACATTCAAAAACAAACGCTACGTGTTTCAAAGTTACTTGCACCTGACCTCCCCCCTCCACGGAGGTGCAAAACGTGGTGTGTATCCCGCCAGGGGCAGACCGCCACAGCGAAGACCGGAATTGCAGTGTACCACATGCGCCAGATTTCAGAAACTTTTTACCGAATTCTCAGCGAAAAAAACACAGCTTTACCAACAAACGCAATCAAGACGAAAAATCCAACGCGGTAGCCAAACTAACACGTTGCTTTACCTTTTGGTACCCCTTGCAAATATAATGCGGTCTCGCTAGGGTAGCGGTGTCAGTGACTAGCAAACATTTGAGCCAAAAACTCTCTTAATTAAAACTACCCGGATTTTGGGGGTAATCACGCAAAACCTCGCACAAATAAACTTCTGAAAGATTTTCTCCGAGGTTTGTTAAAATTTTTAAAAATCACATACATTTTTTTCTGGCATTGAGGAATATCTATCAGGCTGCGCATTCGGTTTCTTTCAAGTGAACCCGTTTCAACGAATTCTTTTCGGCAAAAATGAAGACTACACAGCCTCTTCTCACAGTGGCTGACGCGCACCAGGCTGAGTGAGGCAGATCGACTGATTTCGCAAATTTACAAAAAAAATTTNAAAAAAACACGCTCAACTTAAAGCAAAACATCGGCACAATGCAATGCGCTAAATGCTCTTTTTTTCCACAGGTGACATAGAGATGCTTATTATCAAAAAAAAATAATTTTTTTCCAAGGAATGTTTGGCGCCACTAAACTTGGGTAAAAGGTTAAAGCATTTTTCTCAGCAGTAACACGTCGGCCACAACAAAGCTTTGAACGCAAGCACCAAAACAATTCCACAACAAGACTGTTTTCACGCCATCTCGAAGTCACTCAACAAAAGGCGTGGTTGACACAAGATCACCTGCACTGTTTGCTCTTTTCTTTGTCATGGAAACGTGCTAACGCGTCGTTGCGCACATACTCGGGTGTCTTTAATTGGTTTTGAACAGGAGTCTCCAAACTGCGCCGAACGGGCCAAGTCCGGCCCGAACGTGCCAAATCAGGCCCGCGAAGCCACTTTGTCAAAAATGAATAAATAATATATTTACGAAAATTTTGTTGATTTGGGTAGAGCGGAACATATCCCGAAACAATAACATTACGTAAGAAGTCCGGCCCTCAACTGTCGTGTGCAGCTTATGCGGCCCTCGGACAAAAACGTTTCGAGACCCTGGTTTCGAACCATAGAAGACCGCGTGACGTCGAAAACCGCAAAGCATCACGTGACCACCAGCACCAACCACATGCTCTGTCGACATGAACATCGGCCACTTCTAACCTCGACCTTAAAGCGTGCGCAACAATAAGCGCATCGCTGTAGGGTGAAGGACACGGGTAAAGACAGGCCCGTAGCCAGGTTTTAAGGTTTGGGGGGCAATATAGATTTTTAGGGAGAAAGATTTTTGTGCTTATTATATGTTTAAAGCAAATTTTTCCGGGCAAAAAAATTGTGGGGGTGCACAAAAATATTGGAGGACATTGCCCCCGAATGCCCCTCCCTGCCTACGGGCCTGGGTAGAGAGAAAAAAGTACGTGAGTTCTAGAATACGCGACTCTCTTTGACGACGGTCATCGACAGTTGATTGATAATAATATTGTCAAGATACGTTTATGAAAAGATCGGACACAAGACAGTAGGCGGTTTGAGGCACCAGCCCGACCCGATCTTGCCTGTGGGAGTTGGCAACTGCTTTTCGAGCAACTGTGATAATATCAAAAAGGGAAAAGAGAGTAAAAATATAGCAGCGAAGAAGCATACGCTGATTCTTCTTCGATCCGAAGGATGGCGCAGCGCACAATGAAAGCGAATGGCGTCGTTTCAGCAGGAAACGAAGGAAATTTCTGAGAAGAAACACTAACAGTTACGAAATGCGCGTGAACTGAAAATTTAAACAGCGCGGGAAGCGGGAGTTTGTTATGTAACAGACTAAACAAGATACTTCCCGAAAAACTGAAAGATTTGCAAACGTATAAAAACAACTGCTTTTGTACAAAAACTTGAACGAACAGCATCCGCTGCAGATAACATCAGCCGTTCACGTGCACATTCATCTCTATGCGTTCGACACATCGCTATGTTTAAAGCAGGTGTCCACGTTACTGAAGCTTGTGGATTGAGAAACAGCGACATAACAAATATCAATGTCAAATCTCATGTCAGATCAGCAGCAAGTGAACGGAACACGTTCGATGTGGTGATCCGCAACGTTTCAAAAAACTTTTCCGAACGTTTCTAAAAAGTTTTCCGAACGTTTCGAGAAACTTTTTCCGACCATTTCTACGAGCACTCACCTCAAACATCGTCGTCAATCTCGTATAGCAACGAGTCTGACGAAAGCTTAACAGCGGACTTCGTGCGGTGGTCGGCGATTATCTCGTCCGTCGTGCCATCCGGGCGGCTGACGGTTATCGTGCCTTGTGCAGGGGCTCGGTCACCAGTGGCACGCAACGGTCGTTTAGTCAGGGGTGATGTTACCCCTCCCTGGTCGCTGCGCTCTTCATCATCGCTATCCTACGACACAAAGTGGAATTCTGAATTGAAACACAACCAACGACGTGCTTACTCTGCTAAAACTTAAAACCGCCAGTTTCTAGCCCTCTAACGATTCTAACAGTTCATCAGCAAAATGTCTGGATTGCGTCGTCGGATTTGAAACAGCATTTTTTCTGCATTTGAAGGCAGCGGTCGTAAAATAAATGATTTAGTCACGAAACGCAGGTAAAAATAGGAAAGTTGCTGACAAGGCTTCACGACGTTATCATGGCAACAGGGCGTTAAGGTGGTTTAGATTGATTTGTTGCTTTCAAGTTTTTCACACGAAAAAAAGGAAAGGAAAAGCACCCTATCCGATGGGAAGGACATCAAAAAAACAGTGAGCAGAAATAGATCTTAAAAATTAGTAAAAATGTCACACAAGACCACGGCATTCAAGCAGAACAGGAAATCAGGCAGTAAGACGTACACTGCTGATAGAGAGGTTAATTTCATTCTGCAACCAAGGTAAAAATTCTTGCTTGTGCAACGGCACCCACTTCAATCAAGCATTAGCGACGAGGCTGAACAGTACATCAGAGAACGTTACAACTTGGGAACGCGTAATGAGCAGGAATCCCTTAAAACAGTTACAAAGGGTCTATGACGGTACTTTTGTTGTCAAGGCCGGTGTTTTCTTTCCTTGTGTATTGAGGGACAGAAATAGCCTCTGACTTTTCCAACGGTCTCTCAAAATACTGTACAATAGAACCTTTTGCATAGCCACCGCCAAAATGCACTGAAACCCCGCTTTATGACCATTTCGGTATTCAGATGAAATGTTTGTGGTTTCTCAAAATGTCATAACGGTCACCAAGCTAACCTTTAAAAAACTCTGGTCATGGCACTCCAGCAAAAGGCAAACACAGCCAGAAATCAATCTCACCTGTCCGGAGCTCGCGTTTTCCTTTCTTCGAACATGTTCTTTAACTTTATCAGCGAAGGACGGCTGAGCGCTTCCGTCGGAGGAGGATTGCTCTTTCGCCGGAGAAGCGGAGGTGTCTTCCTCGGAGGTGGAAGTCGTCGCTGCCGAGCTCTGTTTTAGCGAATCTTCCTCCTCGCCAGCAGCATAGTCTTGAACGCAAAGCACAACAGTCGTTGCAGAAGCGCGAATGGCAAAATTTTACAGCTTAAGAATTCGGCTTGGTTGCGTAGGGCATGAAGCTCAGATTAATCTCGTGTTGTGTTACCAGCACGTACTTCAGATACGCTGGAACGTAACTCAAACACCGGGATCGTTTGTCATCAGTGAGTCGCAGTTAACATTCAAGGTTACAACCGCCAAATATAAAAAATGCAGTATGTTTATATATAGTATAACAAAATACACATAAAAAGCCTACATCAGCCATCTTTCAGCTTGGCGCAAAAAGCTTATTTTCGACATAAAGAAAAAAAATGAAAGTAGGTAAATGTAATCGTTTTCAATTTTACAAATAATAATCTCAAATTATACGAGAGTTATTAGTGCGTTTGTTTTCCAGTGACGCGACGCCAAGACCACATTTTTTTTAATTTGATTTTGCGTGACAGCGATTGGTGGCAGACGGAAATTTGCTCCTTGCTGGAGCGGCTGGGGTGAACGTTATTGCCCAAGGAGCGCTACAGCGGTTCAATCAGTTGCCGTGGGTCGAACAACCAACCTTCCAATTCAAAGGCGGACACTCTAACACAGAACTATCGCCGTCCTCAACACCACCGACTAACGTTACAAAACAGAGCACGCGCTAGAAAATCACTTTTGTGGCAATTGAGTCACGAACATTTCTTGCCATATACATGTATGTGATAAATGAGCCATCGACTCATGCAGCAATCTCAGACACAGACAGTGGAAGCCGACATCGGCATTACTTGAGCATATACAAGCCGAAAATCGATAAGTATAGGCAGAAGCTAATGGACCACAACAGCTGTGGAGATGCGTAACACCATCTGGCAGGTTGAGCAAGAAAAATAACGAGACGCAAAAGAAATGTGCCCAACAGCAAGGCAAGACAACGCTCAGATTTTCTGTTCGTTTTTAATTTTGCTATTTTTTTCTTATCTGCAAAGCCTGATTGTCCTTGCTCAAGGTAAATTTGCAACAGATCTCTACAATGGGACACGAGCGACAACTTTAGCTTGCAGTGAAGCAAAAGTAGGAATCAATTTGTTTCTGACCTTCACCCCCCTCTGGCGAGCCGTTCTTCGTACAAGCTTGTTCTTCATCCAAGTTGCCGTCTGGCTGCCGCACGATGTCGCCCTAAAAAAAGAGAAATATATATCTCTGGTGAAAAGTCAAAGCCAAGCAAAACAAGTCCACTTCTTTCATCGTTGGGCGACAGGCCCACAACCAGCGGGTGGGAGACCGCAATTTCTCCCCCAAAATTTTTGAAAACATAAATATTTGTTTGGTAAAACAAGTTACAATCATTTTTGCCCTCCCCCCGAAAATATTAGATGGTTGCGGACCTGTTGGGCGATTATGTTCAAGAAAAAGACAGCAGCGGCTCAAAAACTCAACACCGAGCGATTCACAGTAGACAATGTAGTTAGCAACGCATCAAGAAGTAGAAAAAAAAGACGCAACAGCGAGAGCGATAAATAAGGACCTACCTTAGCACTGTTCTTTTCCTTTTCCTGCGTACAAAACACTTGTCAGCTCGAGGCATTTATTATTTTTACTACTTTGCATTCGCTGAAAGCAACGTTTGGCCAGTTACAAAAGGCTGCTTCCGCGTTTCTCATGCAGCTCTCAAGGCATCGGATCTGGTTGCGTCAACCACGAAATCAATCCACGCGCATCTCACAGCGCAGTTCACACATTTAGCTGTGAACTTGATTAATGGGAAAACGTAAAAGTAGACGCAATATCAGGCGCTTGTTTACATATTAGAGCATGTATTAGAAAATGCTCTGAGCATTGAAAAACAAACATGAAAAAAAGTTGAGGTATTTTATACGATTAAACCGGCTGTAAGTGCAGGCTAGTACAAGAAATACAAATAGTGTATTACCATTTGCGTGAGCACTGTGCAACTAAATTAACGCTTTTTAGTTTATTTGACGATGCCAGTGGCTTGAGCTGAGAAGCGGTTCTCAACCTGGAAACCGCGGGTTTGAAAAAGAAAAACTTAACCTTGATGAAGCAGGCATAAGGTTAAGATAAACGTAACCTGTTTTTCAAAAAAAATGGAACTACACGAAGTTATTTAACAGTGTTTTGCAGAGGGAGGAAAAAGTGAAAACCTGTGTTTTAAGAATACAACAACGAACAACATTAGGAGTTGAAAACATTCAAAACAAACAGAAAATGAAAAATCAAGACCAACAAATCTGAAAACTATCAAATAAGATTAAGTAACATTTATCAAATGAAGAAGAACAACGGACGTGCAAGGCAAGACGTTTCTTACCGCAAGTTCCAAAACAAGAAGATCTTTCTCACGCCGCGCCACTTTGCAAACGGCGATTGGATTGGCTTCGACTTTCTCGGCGTGCTTGAACACGAGCGTTTGCAGTTCAGCCACGTTAGCGTAAGTAGCGAAGCGGCGCGTCTGCAAAAGAAATACCAGAGACTGTTTGAGTCAACTTTATATCAATGCTTCTGTTTTGCACGTCGGGAGCCAGTCCAATCGAGCAACCTTTGACCGTTTCTTCGCGTTTTGCCGATGTTCGAGATCGGACTGCCAGGTATGGTCAACGCTGTGCGTTGTCATGAAGTTGCCTGGGAACCATTGTGACGGACGTGTTGACCTCTGGCAAATATGCTGTGCGGCAGTGGATGCTGCGGTCCGCAAAAATACACGATGCGGGTAAATTTACGAAGAGCGATGGCGGACAGATCTTCTCCTTAAAAGATACGTCAGAGATTGGGCATTATTGCGACACAATCTCAATTATGCGTCGTTCCTTTGCGGCTAATCACGGAAACATTTACGTGGCAACGATTTCGAAACAACACAAGCGTTGATTTAAATCACGCGTGTTTCCGCCTACATGCAATCCGCCAAAAGTTTGATGATGTTTGAGATGATCAGGAATTTATGAAAACGCAAATTTTCTCAGTAATGCAAACTCCACGCAAATTTTTGCAAAAACGAAAGCTTTTGTCGAATTTTTAAGACTTTTTGTTTAAAATGGCCGCGCGATCACTCCTTCACTTAACCCGCGTGGTGGGACAGCAGCAGTTGCTTGTTGTCCGGCAGCTGATGAACGGTATAACGCGTAGAACCAGAAGTATGCTTGTGTTGAATAACTATCTACCTAGCGTAACAACACGTAGCGGCCGCAGAAACAGTCAACTCTTGATGCTAACTCACGCCATCCCCCATTCCCACTGATCAATCCACACTCCCACCCACGGAGCGTCGTCTGGAAAACGTCGCGTTCACGTTTCCTTTTCAGGGGGCAGCGTCCCCCTGGCCTTAAATGTCACCAAAAATGTAGTGGCCATGGTGCAGTTTTCTGCGATTCTCTAAAACCCATCTTCAATTTGACAAAACGTCCCCACTTCTGTTTTGATCACTACGCAGTACGCAAGTGCTCCCACTCACATCTACACATGCACACACACACACACACANAGACAGACGTACGCGCGCGCGCGTGCAATCCNATGCACACACAAGCAATAAAAGCACAGCTGATGTTGTATTTTTTTCTCAAAGGTCAGGTTAGCCCTGGTGAACGCGCTGTGCACGGAACTGAGCCAAAAGNGAAACACAGGATTTTCAAAGCACCCTCTGCAACATCCATCATCACCGACCTCTAGTTCGTCCTTGTCGAAACCGGCTTTGAAGTAGTGCCACAGGAGGTGGTGCTTCGACTTCCGCAAGCAGAACACCGCGTTGTTGCCGGACACGTCGACCCGCGAACGCTGCGGGTCGATCCGCTGGCCGTCGCCGAACTCGATCCAGAGTTGAAAAACCGAGTTGACCATGTCGTCGTCCAAGCACTCGGAGAGGCAACAGAACTGTAGCATGTTCTCGTACACGGCATACCTGCAGGGGAGAAGGGGGTAGTTAGATTTAGAGGTGGTAACAGCTCAGTGGTAGAGTGTCGGTCCGCCTCTCAGTCAAAAGGTTCGGCGTTCGACCCACCACCACTGAGTGAATAGCGCTCACTCAAAATCTGTCCCATTTCATGCGATCCAACAAAAAATAAGTTAGATATTGCATGGGGGGTTGAATCGCAAATGGAGTCTACACCAAAACATTGGCACATGAGCGACGGATAACTGAAGCTCTGTGCTGGCGGTGGATACGGAAAGTTATCCTGTAAATACAGTAGAACCTTTCTGCATAACCACCGCCGAAATACACTGAAACCCCGCTTCATGACCATTTCGGTATTCAGGTGAAGTAGGTGTGTTCTCTCAAAATGTCTTAACCGTCACCAAGGTCAAACCTCAAAAAAACCTGTATACATCATTGAAAGAATAAAGCCGATTAGGAACACTTAGTTGTCTGCGCAAATTGAACTTAAACTTTAGACGTTCGTTCATTGGTCTGTTTCTTCGTTGTGCTTCACAAAATCACATATAGCTCTGTTCAGGCCCGCAACCAGGTGGGAAACGGGGCACTTGTCCGATAGTTTCAAAGACATGTTTAGTTGTTAGGTACAACAAGTTACAATCACTTTGCACACCCAGAATAGATCAGCTGGTTGCGGTCTTGGTTCTACTGATGGTTTTACTAATCACGTGACTCCGCGCAACAATTTGGCGAGTACGTGCTTCAAATTGCGATAAACAAACCAAGTCAGCCACCAAGTTATCGATATTATTAACGATCACCGAACTGCGCATCCAAAACGCGGGTTTGGTAAAATTTCCTGCGCCAGCTGGTCGCTTTATTCACCCCATACGCTTTTGAGCATTGGCCCTGATACTTGACTGGGCAAAAACTTCTATTGCAGCACAACAACAGTTTTGACGCGGAAGTAAGCCATGAAAAATATGAAAACTAATTTTAGTATTTACTGCATTCGCACGTACTTGTGTCACTTACTGTGTGACGCCAACTTCGATTATGACGTCTTTTTGAAACAGTTTTTGGGAAGCCAAACCTAACTACGAGTGCTCTCAGGTTTATATGCAAACATAAAACGGCAGTTCCCTGCTTCAAACACAACTTGCTTGCTCTGGTAAAGACAATATTGTCGTAGTGATCGATCCTAGTAATAAGCTCCTTGAAAACAATGCCTTGATGAAACATTAAATAAACGTAGACGCGGCGCTGATGGATCCATAAATAAAACACATTGGCGAAACACACGACATTCCGTTTGCGACACGATTCCGCTCAAGCATGTCCTCCCCATTTCGCGGGAGTCACATCTGTTGATAACTATGTTCCTTGTTTCTTTGTTGTTTTTTAGATCGCTTTACGGGATCAAAATCTTCTGCTGGACACTTCTTATGACGTCATAAGCAGATTTGGCGCCAGTTCAGTTGCATCCGATACTTTTAACTGCTGCTGCGATCACACAAAATAAGAACACTTGTTTAGTTTCTCATTACGACTCACCATAAGCTTTCCTCAAAAATGTGAGGCACCTCGATTACAAACGTAACATAATGTTCATCTTGATGGAAGGAAAACTGCGGGCACCGCCTGATCAGGCCTTCGTACTTCATGACCATGTCGATCAAAAAGGCCGAGTTCTTGGTCAAAGGGGCACGGTGAGGCCCGGACTCAGGGAGGTCATCGTCTGCACAAAAGCCAGGGTCAGGCACTCAAACGCGGTTTAGACGATTATGTATCCCTTGAAAGACACGCGTTTTCTCTATTCGACGTTTTTCTATACGAAATACATAGGACAAAACGCCTTTTTATTGGTACTGAACACAAGCAGAAGTGCTGAATAGCTTTAAAATGAAAATAACGGCCAAAGAAAAAGATGTAAACGACATTTTGTTGACGTTTCGGTTGGTGCTGCTACCAGCACCAGTACATTTGCAATTTGAGACCGGGAAATCCTTGGCCGAAGGACCGGTTTTTCCATGCAGCAAAAGAATAAGAGTCAACTGCCATGAGCACGGGCGACGGAAGGGGGCAGGGAGTCAAGGCAAGGGGGGGCAGGGAGTCAAGGCAACCCTGGATATTGAAGCTTGTTTAGTTGTTAGGTACAAAAAGGAAGACTCCGCCAGGAGGCGGATATATTTCATTGTACAATCCATTGCCTTTTAAAAGTTCGCCATAATGGATGAGCTTAAGCGACACTCCGGCGGATTAACGATCCGAAACAACTGGTTCAGATCTTTAAAGTGGCATCCCGAAACACGTACCAAGGTCCTCATCCTTCCAGCTCACACCTTCCTTGTAGTGACGCCGACCCTCTTCCTTGAACGTCGGTTTCTTCGTAGGGGAAGCACCCGGGCCGTTTGCTTTCAAGGCGTTGGTGGTTTTTGATCTGTTAAGAAAAAAAATAGTAGCGATTATTTATTGATAAGAAATAAATCGTCTTCTTTCCTAAAAGGCAGATTAGGTTGACACGGTACAACACTCATCGTCGAAAGAACATAAAAGACTGCTTTTTTAAAAAAAACAATCAGTAAATCTTTACTTCAGTTGTAACTGTAACACTGGCAAGAAAAACAATTTTATATGATGATGAAGCGTTGCACACAACTTGGAACCTACAGCAATTTTATGCACGCACAAAATTTTGGTCTGTTTTCCTAAGAGAATGGATGGAGTTGGTCTGCATTTAGTCAGACAATTACGATGTATGGCAATTTAATTTCGGAGCCTCTCTGATACTAATCGGGGGGGCAATGACTAGGACAAACCAGACGGGTTCTTTAAGCAGACCCGTAACAAGGTTTNACGGTTTTGTGCGGCAAAATAAATTTTAAGGGGATAAGATTTTTGTTTTTATATGTTTTAATGTTTAAAACAATTTTTNGGGGGNACAACAAAATTAGGTAGACACGAAAATTGGTGGCCATTACCCTAGAACCCCCCGTGGCTACATGAGCCTGTACCTAAGCGCTAAACATTCTGCTTGAACAAACCTGGTCTATCGAAGACGAAAAAGTTGTTTAGCAACCCTTCAGAAATACTTTGCTACGATTCTAAATACCATGCTAACTGCGACTCTAAAAAGGATTCGAAAAAGACAACGGCTGGCCTTCACAAGCTTTCCAAGCAGCAGCAACCAAGTTCCAATGCTCCAACGCACGAACCTCTCAGGGGTGGTCTGGCATGTTGCCTCGCGGCATTCCGGCAATTTCGCGTTCGCTTTGTGCTCGCCGTGCTCGTGCGGTTTGTTGACAACCGCGGCTTGGCTCGCGTTGCCATCGTTACCGTCGCCTGATTCGGCGCCGACTGGCGTCTTCGACCTCTGCGCGACTTCATCTGCGCAACAATCGACGCGCGATGAAGTGCAAGTGTTTCAATGGCGGGCGTTTCGCGAAAACACTCGCCACGCATGAATGCATCGACTTCGGGATTGCTCGAATTTTTCTTGAAAGAACAAGATATCACGGGAAACCAGTCAAGCGGAATGAAAGCGCTCAACGTGGTCGCCGCGTCTTGGCTCCAAGACGGGATCATATCCATGAGCGAGGATTGGCACAAGGGGCTTTTGAAGTGTCGCACTCAGCGCAAACGGATTGGTGCAGAGAAAGATATAAGGTCAGCCGAGACGCCGCTGCTTCAATGCGACCGTGTTTTCTACGGCGCAGAGACGGCGGAAACTGATGAGACGGCCATTGCAGTGGACACGTACACGTTATGTGTGCATGGCTCAGAATGGGTACAAAACCTACTTTTTTCATCAAAGTAGTAAAAGAGTTCGGGCGATTCAATCAGCACGACAAGCAATCGATGCCTGCAGCACTTTGAACAATAAAACTTTTCTNACAGTCGCAACATCGGGTAATGCAGGCACGTACCTTCTCCACTNAGTCTATCCAGCCAAACGTACGCTGGTGCAGACCGTAAAGGCAATTTAACTCCGCTTTTACGCGAACGACTCCATCGAACTCACGGGTTTAATTTGAACCCCGTGGATCTCACCTGAATTTTTTTTCGCGCCATTTTCCTTTATTTCGCTCACCAGCGGCGCTGCTGTGAATGGCAACAGTTTCGGCGGTGGCGGCGCTGGGAGGACCTCTAGTGTCACAGTGAGCCGGTGACGACTCTTGTCAAACTTCGCGAATCCTGCAGGGTTTACAAACAAAGTGGAAAGTTACTGCCTTGAAACAACTTCAGTAAATCTACACGGCCGTTGTGTAACGTCAGTAAATCTACACGAATTGAAATCTGCACAGTTATTCACAGTTAGCGACGTCACTCATAAATAATGCCGTCACGTCACCTTTATTTTCGTCCACGGGAAAAGGTAGTTCGAAGTCGAGTCGATACTTGGCCGCCTTGACCGACTCCAAATGGAGGCGTCGCTCGAAGACTTCCAAGTTGACGAAATTGGCCGCGCTCAGCAACGGCAGGTCAATGTTGATCACCAGTTCCTTTGGCCAGGTATCGTAAACTTGGCCTGGCGCGAGAGTATGATTCTGCAAACGGACAAGTTTTTACATGCGTTGGAAGGCACGTCAAGATGCAGTTGGTGAAGTTTGACAAAAGTAAGGCATACATCCACGCGTTTTCCTTTTCAATTTCTCAATTCAAACTCAGGAAATGATGGCAATCTACAGCGAAACCCACTACTGTGTCATGACAGCTTCCAACGATTTCGTTTACCTTCCAACACATATTTGAAATCTGGAGAAGAGGCCGGGTGCGCAGATTTGAAGGCATGGAGCATGGAAGTTAAGATGAATGGAGTATGGAAGTTAAAATGAAGCCTTGCGAATGTTTTCCTTATTTCAATATGCTCAATTGCATTTAAACTTTAGAAAATTTCAGTTTTTTTTTTTACTCAAAACTTCATGTTTTGGTTTCCTCTGCCGAAATCCTTTACGATAAAAACTGAACAGTTCAAAGAAATTTTGAAATACTTGTACATTTTGCAATTGTATGATGAGTCATCCAACGGGATGCTGTGTCATTTATCCCTTTTCGTACTCGCTTCAACGTAATAGATTGCAACGATTACTGTTTTTAATCAGAAGGGGGAAAAATTTGTATGTTTTTATCTTTGTTCATGAAGCAATCGGGTTTCGTCACAGCTGCTCCTCGCTGACAGTAAAGAAAAACAAACACCACTCGCCAGGGTTCTGTGGATTTCCTCGGAGGTGACGGCAGTGCACAAGCGATTTCATTTCCTGGCCTCAACTTTAGAAAGCTTAACGAACAGTTCCGTGCGTTGGCTACTTTTGATAATTTCAAAAATCCAGCAAGGAAAAAATAGAAACGTCACACCGGAAATACAATCGTGTCGCGGGTAAGATCCCGCCCGCAAGCAATACTCTCTAGTGTTTAACAACAGTACAAAGCAAAAATACCAAGAAAACTCAAGAATTATCATCTATCAAGTACACAACACTGCTTTGTACAGGTTCAATCGACACACACGCGCAAACAAGACCTTCAAGCCAAACTCTTGTCACCTGTACATCGAAATATCCCCGATGCATTACGCTGTATTCAGGTTCAATGAAACCGTCTTCGTCACAACAGGGTTTTTTCTTTTCTTGATTCATTTTGGCCTCTTTATGCAGGTTTGGCGCGAGCTGCGCGATGCCTGGAACACAAGAGCCAGGTTTTGAAGCCTTGCCACTTCTACGCCCAAAAGACATTAATAAACTCGAAAATTCAGGTTTAATCTCAACGTTCTCAAGCGGATGCCTCGCATGTTGGCCATACTCAACAGGCAGGCAGTGGGCTCGTTGCCAAGGGGGCATTCGGGGGTAGAGCCCCTTTGAAGTTTATTGTGGCCCCCAAATTTGCTGGACCCATAAAAACTTGTTTTAAATATGAACCAAAAAACGTGCCCCTAAAAATTTATTCTGACCCTTAAAACTGGTTAAGATACTGACAGGTAGTAAAATGGCGTGGTGTGGCACACTTAAACTATTGCGAAACGGCCAACAACTTCGATGATGTCAAGCACACTTCGGTTAAAACTTAAGCAACGCAATCAATGCACAAGCACACATTCTTGGATGTCCGGAGGTTTGGGAGGTCTTAAACGCACGTCCACTTCGTCCCCATCTCCTGCAGATTCCGAACTTCCCGAGCAGCCATTGGCGTGCGGTGTTCTGATGACTGACGACATGGGAAGACCTGAAATATTTTAAATCTCGTCAATAGTATTTTTTTCTACGACTGTCCAGCCTCAAACCGGGCTTTTCGTCTTCGTCGCCATTCGAAGCCTACCTGTGTGTACTACCGGTCCAGCCTTGGATTGTTCTTCAATTCAGGGGTCCGCAAATAGTGGGCCGCAAAATAATTTAAATTGACATTTTAAATTTGCCATTCTCATTAGACCTAATAAATTCAACCATTTACTGTTTTATGTGTTGAGTTTCATACAATTTGTGCACGAAAATTGCTACTGTCAATAGCAGTCCTAAAATTTATATTTAATTTTAGAGTATTTTCCACAAAATTAGATGCTCACGCAATGTTTGAGTCGCGAGAATTCAAAACATTTTTAGGGTCGCGCCTAATAGTATTTGCGGATCCCTGCTTGAAATCACTGATGGTCAAGTGTGCCCCGTCCGAAACGCACCAAGATGTTAATAGTTCACTCAGATTTACTTAAATCCACAATGAGCGTGCAGATTTACTAACTTGACGAATCGATCGTCCAGCAAAAAAAGTGCAGTGCACATAACAAGCAAGTTAGATATGAAAGCGCACAACATACAAATGTACCGAGTTCACTCTTAATTCGCCACAAAGTGCACAAGAGCAACAGCCCTATGAAGTAAAAGATCCCCCGGGTAGTTTCAACCGATTCGTGAGACAATGAATCAGTTTTGTTTATGGTATTTTCGTGTCTCGTCACAGGCGTGTTCAAAATCAGTCGTTGATTTTCAAAAAATGCAGGTCACGCGATAACCCAATGGCACAGATTCCTGTCAATTTGATCTTTAGCGCTGTTGAGCATGAGCAGATCGTACGGCAAAAGAATAGGAAATCGATTCTGTACCCTTAGTTAATTTGTCGCGATCCTAAATGGGCGTAAATGTTAGTTTCATGGAAAGACCAATCCCTGCATCTCAAAGGTTCAACGTGATCATGTTTAAAAACAGACAGAAAAGTTACACCGACTCACAAGTGAGAACACACTGTTGTGGTCAACGTAAAAATTTGAGCACAATGTCCAAAAACCTTATAAATCTTTCAAACAGGTGTTTCCGTTTTATCCTTTTTCAAGCTACATAGCCAGTATGCCGTGCAATACAAGCGAATCATCATTGGCATCAACTTTGGTGGTCTTTTTCCCCAAACGCTGAGTTTTTTCTTCGATTCAGACATGCTATCATGAGTTTAACTGCACATCAGAACACCAAAGTATTCTTAAAATGGCTGTTTTAAAATGAATTTCTCGGAACTCAGTCTGGGTAAAGTGTGTTTGAAACACTGAAGTAGCAACCAGGCGAAAAAAGAAATAGAAGGCCAAAATCTGTTTGATAACATTGTTTCACAGCTTGATGTCATGACGAAAGAAGAACATAAACAAAGCACCAACCTTTGAACGTCATTTTCGGCGTTTTCACATTCACTTTGTCGAGTATGACACCGAATTGCCTCTCCACTGCGTCGAGGGCGGTGTCGTGGATCATTTTTTTAAAGCGGGCATTTTTTTGGAGTAAATAATACGTATCAGGATGGAACACGACGTCATAGACCATACACTTATTTCCAGCCTGCAAGTTCAAACACACGAAGCGTTCGGTCACACTTATTTCGAGGTCTACACGAGGCATTGAACCACCTAAACTTACAGCGACGCATGCAAAGAAACTGCGTCTGATGAGCGGAAATTAGGTAAACCCGACATGGTTCGATCAAAGCTTTACCTCACTAATCTCAGTGAGCGGGCGCGTCTGTAAGAAGTAAAAAACCGCTCAGGGTTCAAGACCGCAAACCTTTTAAATGCATTTGGCCTGAGCGTGATTTTGAAAGTTTTAGGGGCCAAAACAATACTGTCATTACTTTTTCTAAAGTACACCGTTTTTAGTACTCTGTGCATACGTGTGTGGCCTACTGAATTAACCAGGGGTCTCCAAACTACGACCCGCGGGCCAAATCCGGCCCGTGAAGCCATTTCATCTGGCCTGCGAAGACAATTTTGCCAAGAATAAAAAAATAATTTAAATACGAAACATTTGTTGATTTGATAGATGTAACATATCCCGAAACAATCACATTACGTAAGATGTCTGGTACTCGAACTGTTGTGTAATAGCTTATGTGGCCCACGGACAAAAAAAGTTTGAAGACCCCTGGAATAAACGATGGGGTGAGACTGACCAAAGTGTCTTAAAACGAGTTACTTTCTGACAACGCTATTTTGCAGTAGTTTGGCTGGGGTACTGATTGCAGCCTTCTAAAACCAGCGCTTGGCGCAAGGGACTCGCCAGGCAAGAACCCTGGTGGATTACTCGCACGTTTAAAGTCAAGGCATGTTTCAACAAAACTGCCAACTTGCACCCACTCTTTCAAACATGGCTTTCGCTGCAACCGACGTTAGGCTATAATTGAAACATTACATGTTCATGTACGGTGGACCCAACTGATGCATGATCGGCCGCACAATGCAACCGGGTTGTAGCAACGCTGTTTATTTTGAGAACGAACTGTTTATTTTGAGATTTCGGCTTGAATCAGTCTGACGTGCGTGACTCCTTTGAAAAGAAAAGGTTTGACAGCCACGATTCAATGAAAGTTTCGTGAGAAGCAACAATTGATCGAGCCTTACTGGCAGTAAAAATTTTTTTATTGTTGAAAAGTGAACCATTTGAGGTCTCGGTGTTATTTGTTTTCTGTGGACAAATAAATAGCAAAGCAGTGATTCCAGCTTGGTGGAGAGCATCTCTGATAAATGCTCTGGGACAAGTTGCGTATCAGTCGATTTATACTGTAAGAGACAAGCTCATAAATTTTAAGTTGTGTATTTACACCAGACCCTGACAGAACGCGCTCGAGCGACATCATGAGCGATCAACAGACAGACAAAAGCGAACCTTATCTAAATCCTCCCGGGCTTGGGACACGCTGTGTGGTATGGACCACTGCATCCCGCGCGTATTTCCTTGGACAGATGGTCGACTCTTGGGCTGACCCAAATTCTCGTTTGTGCAAATGTTCACAAAGCATTTCTGTGTGCCTGCAAGAACAAGACCATTTTAACATTGCTCAATACATCGATGAGAGAATGCAGGAGTCGAACACCTAACACAACGCAAACGGCGAACACCGCTCGCAAAAACCGTAGATGCAACATTTAAGAAACTTTTTTGACACAAGTTGCAGTAAATGGTATAGCACCACAAAGCAGCTAATGGTAGGTACAAAACGGTTTCAAGGAATGATTGTGTTTCTGCCAAGATACGCATATTGTATGAAGGAATTCCTATTAGACTATGATCATTTAAATCAGTTAACCGTAACAGTTTTCTGAATAGCATATTCCGCTGTAACAACTGTTCACTGCTATTGCAACAAAAATTAGACTTTGCTCAACAATGAGGACTCATCAAGAAGCTCAGTAAATTAAAAACACAAGCAAAATCTGTTACAATAACATTATGCTCTAGAATAATTACTTTTTGTAAATCTGCAATTAGTATCATTATTTTTATGCTTAGTTACAATATGTACACCTAATTCCGCTGAAGCTAGTGCTGTTCTATAAACGAACAGTCACTTCAAAGATTCACACGATAGTATTTTTATTCTTACCATTAACACTTGTTTTGAGAACATGTCCAGGCTTTGGGTTAATAAATTTAACATCCATTCCACGATCTCGTTCCAGCATAGCAATTTCTTCCTCATATCGCTTTCGATTTTCAGGGTCAGAAATTTCTTCTGCATATTCTCTGAGAAGGTCTCTGAACTTTTCATCCTAGAAAAGACAGGTTTCTTCAATAACGATGACTTATGCGTTGTAAAAGTATTTACATGAGAAATTTGTTAATGNAGACTAAATTTTACAACGTGATAAAACAAGCACAAAAAGTTTTAAACCACAGTGACCGTATGATAAAAAGAAGCTACCACGTTTAACTATATGTACACCACAATCCCAGCAACTAAATGTGTTTTGATAATATGTGGTACTGACATATCATAATGATGACCAAAAAATGATTCAAAACAATTTATGTAACTCTACCAAAGATGGTATTCCAAAATATGGGTAAAAAAACTAGTTTGGGTAAAGAGATTTTTACCAAATTTTGTTTTTTTTTTGGCCATAAATTTTGAACCAGAAACGCAGAAAGTCAATCAAGGTCTCAAAAGACTCGGTTTATAGCCTAGTTTCCACTAAAAACTTGAGTCAAAAAATTGGTTCTTGTGGTTGGGGCCCAGGGCCTAATGACCTTAGCCAAAAATGCCTAAGTTACCCCACCTATGACATCAATCACAAACAAAGTCCAAAACTTGCCAATTTTTTTTAATCCAAACCAGAAGACTTGCTACAGTTTTTGAGGGCTTGACCAGCTCAATTGCCTGGCGAGTTATGGAATTGCAAAGTGGTGTTAAAACAGTGGCTCACGCAGGATTTCGATGTATGAATATATCGTACACCAGTGCTGAAGGTGTTGATACAGGTCTGCTAGGTTTTATATTGTCTTTACATAAAACAAATCGCACAGCAGTGGAAATCTGACTCATCTATCTGTCAACCAGGAATACCATTAATGGCAATTTAGCCATTGCTTAGTCACTGTGTAGCAACTGCTAACCTTGTATGCTAAGCAATAGCGAATATTTTTGCACGCAAACCATCTATTAGCAATCTGTAGAACATAGGTCCTGCTTCACCCAGGCACAGCCAGGGATCTCTCACATACTGCGTGACATCAAGCTTACTACGGAGAAGACAAAGAAACATACTATCATCCACGCAATGCTGATACAATCTGACCATGACTCAAATTTTTGCATGATGAAAATCTGGTAAGACCGCATAACAAACTACTGACTGCCAACATATGAATGCTAAATGGTTACACTTTGATCTCCTGCAATATAGCATAGCTATCAAAGTTATAAAAATAATTTAAATCATATCATTTCAAAAGCAGTTGTGACTATGAAAGTCACATCAGTCTCTGGTAGGTATGCAATCATCTTAGCGTGAATATTAAAAACCCAGCAAACTCTGGTCGTATAAGCATTTACCAAAAACAAAACCTGTTAAAACCTGTTTCAAATCACATTGCTACCAGCTGCATGGTTAATGAAAAAGCAACCATCTGGAACTTGCAAAAATGCAGCAAAATGACTCTATGTTAGAATGATTTTAACTATTGACATCAATAACCTTCATGCACTTTGCCAGCCGATCAATTTCTTCAGGGCTCAGATCCAATTCTTCGAGTTTCTCACCAAACTTTCTTGAACCAGCTGCCATGTCAGCAAGCTTTGCAGTGTGGTTCCACTTTACAAAACTGAGTTGAATAAAAAATCTTAGCAAAAGAGCTTGTTCACTGCAGATTTTCAGAGATGAAGTGAATAATGTTCTGCAACATCAAATATGAATTAAATCTCCATCACAGATTTTTCAATACCTATAAAGTCATAAACAGAACTAAGTATTAACCAAATAAACATGCATCTCAAATTAACTAGGCAGATTAAATTAAATGACTTTACACATGAAAGTGTGCATCTCTGCAAAATTTGCAAAGCTCTGAATGTCAACCCATTTCTCTGAATAGAGAGATCTCAGTTATGCCAGAATGTCCCAGTAAAGATCAGTGATGCAATTCCAACTGGCTTACTGGTTGCACCCAAAATAAAACAGCCCCAGAGGTCGACCAACGACCAGGGGGTGTGAATACATCTCCAACCTGGCTACGTCTAATCTTGGTATGGAGCTAGCAAAACGTTTAAGAGATTGCTCGAAACAGTGAAGTATGTCAAGTCTTCTTTGGACTGCTGCCCTCACAACTCTCCCCAGAGGTAAAACAGGAATCAAAATGAGTGAACTTAACACATGTCTAAGCTAATCAATTTTCGAATAATCCCTATCATTAAAGAAAAAAGTATTCACATGTCCATGTTTTTTTAGGATTTGACCTCTGACCACCAAGACATTTTGATGCTGCAACCATTTTATCTAAATGCACTACCAAGATTGTCGTAGAGCAACGTTTTAGCATAAANTGGCAGTGGTTGTAAAGGGAGGTTCTGTTGTATTTTGAAGGACTGTTGGAAGAATTTGAGAGACCGAAACGGTCTCTCAAANCACCTTAACTCTTTGGCGTCCGGCTGCTTTCNGGGATTTTCGGAAAAAAAAACGCCTAAACGCATGTGGCTTTGCGCGGGAATTTCTCTGGTCCNGTATGCTCTANAGACCGGTAGAAGTCTCAAAAGACGCGGCAAGTCTTCTAGTCTGCACTTGAAAAATATTTTTTTGCTTGGGGGATGCGGTTTTTTGTGAGTGACGTCATAAGTGGAGGTCTTTTAGGCCATCTTGGCCCACTTTGCCTGGCCCTTGGCGCCAACCATTAGGTGTTAGTATTTCACTGAAGTTTTTACTGGAAACTAGGCTACAATCAGAGTCTTTTGATACTTTGGATGACCTGCTGGGCTTTCGGGTTCAAAAGTTATGATGTAAGTTAGTAAATATATTTGACTAATTAGCTAATTAAAATATTCGTTTATTTTAGATCATAACTTTTGAACCAGAAACGCTAGAAAGTCGATCAAAGGCTCAAAAGACTCAGACTCGAGCCTAGTTTCCAATGAAAACTTCAGCAAAACACTTTGGCATAGCAACTGGGCCCTAGGCCAGGTAACATGAGCCAAAATGACCCCAAAACTTCTTCATTTATGACGTCAGTCACAAAAAATCCACACCCCCCAACCAAAAAATTTTTTTTCGAGTGCAATCTACTAGACTGGCCGATCCGTTTGAGCCCTTGAACAGCTCTCTAGCGCAATCAGCAGAGGAGCTAGGGTGTTGGTAATGCAACCGAAAACTGCTGGTTTTTAGGCCGAAATTGAAGTACGAATATATCGTATGGCGGTTCTCAAAGTGTTACAGAACACTGTACATGTCTACTAATGTAANGTTGGACACAGAAATAAAGCAAATAAAATCATAACCAGCATGTTTGTTTTTTTCATATGTGGTTAAACATTCACAAAAACCTGATCTACGTGATAAAGCACTTTTTAACACATCAAGCGCCAGTTGTCTGGAAACTTGCCCAAGTACAGACTGCCAGTCTGCGGTATATATGTGGCAGGCGTATGATATACTTGTACTTCAATTGAAATGCCAACCGTTGAGCACCAGGTTGTATGTTTTCCTCTGTATAGTACGAACATTTCATACTTAAAGTCTCTAGCAACCAGAAACATATATTTATGTTTGCTGACGTGCGGTGTGGTCATTTCAAAGCAACCATGGTATATTTTGCCTGTAGTCATGGTGGTTTTGCCTGCAGTCACGCACGCGTTTTGCAGAGTGCAGAAATAAGATCGGCCTGATGTAACCATGTGGCTGATTGTCTCGTCACATTCCATTTCATTGGAAGCTGTTTCTAATGTAATGTGGATAAGCAATCACTCAGAAATTTTCTGAGTTAAAACCTATCATGCAGAGATTTGATAATTTTTGCTTGAGCATAAATATTTTTTTCGACAGCAACTGCTTCAGCCGTGTGTTCGACGCTGCTTCACAAACATTCGCCCTTGGAAGATTTTAAATGACCCGTTTGTGTAAAGCATTTGTGAACGTATGCCAATGCAGAGTGCATAAATAATTACTCAAAAACTTTTTTACTGAGTTAAAACATATCGTGTAGAGATTTGACAATTTTTGCTTCAAATATTTTTTTTGACAGCAAGTAAGTTCTTCAGCCGTGTGTTCAACGTTGCTTCACAAAGATTCGTTCTTGGCAGATTTCAAATGACCCGTTAGTGTAAAGCATTTGTGAATGCATGCCAATGTGATGTGGATAAAAAATTAGTGTGAGGTGGAACATTATGTAAAAAGTTGACGGTTTTGGCTGCTGCAAAATTGTTTTATTTTCAACA
>JGI24158J21664_10000021_pt1 | contig 69563 bp, 58 predicted proteins | sample Ectturendosymbi3_FD_21664 | JGI IMG/M metagenome (IMG submission 21664) | reverse complement strand
GAGATATGTGCAAGTTTGAATTATCGCAAAAAGACGAAAGCAGATGGCAGTCGACTGATTCCTCGAAAGCATACAGAAACACTAGTGCTTTTAAGTGTTTTAAGCAATAGTGTTTTCTTATCCTCTTTTTCCTTGCATGTGGCATGTGTAAGCTGTAGCAATAATGCAGGTGTTAACTAACATGCCAAGCTTGTCACCACCTATCAAAAGCAGCACTGCACTCTCATTTGTTGATTGTTTATGTGAAAATGTTGCAGTATGTTTTCATTAATTTCTATTTGTCATTAAGATATATCTAATAAAGGTAATTTTAAGAAGCATTGTTACCCCTTTGAATCACTGTTAGATAGTAATTTGGTTAAGGTTAGGTAAATTCCTTTCTAAGTTTTGAAATTGTTTGTAGTGTTGTTAAGTTTTTTCTCTCTTGATAATATTAAAATGCTGATGGGTCTCTCTATTTGGTGATATCTTTGATTATTCAAAATTGTTATAGGTCATCTGCTCATTTCTTTAACTGTGAAGTGTTAGTAGGATTGGAAGTGGTTATTATTAACTCAAACAACTATTTCATTATTTGTTGATTGCTATGTTTACAATCCATTAAAATCTATGAACGATTTTATGCAAATGTGCTAGTGCAGGGCTGCACAATCTGTGGCATTGATAAAATTTATGCAGCCATGGACATGTAATTTACGTGGCGGATTCGCATTAATGAAAGCTCTTTATCTACTGTATCTAGATGCTTAGTAGAGAGACAACCAATGCTTGAATAATTCATTAAAACGTTTGACATTTCATTATACTTATAGACATGACTAAATGGGACATTATCTGACAAACCCTATTCTCAAACGTAATTGATGGAGATCACTTGCTGTCGTAGTGCTGTAATTCATAAAAATAAGTGTAATGCGGCCAGCAATAATGATAAGGTTGCACCCCTGTGCTGATGAAATGGCTGTAAAAAGGTTTTACTAAAACATTGTCATGTTTCACATACTACTAATGAATACAGTAAACAGAAGTTTTTGTGATGATGCTATTAAGCCTGTCAAACCAATTTTCAACTTCGATTTTTCTCTTATTTATAGCCTTCAGTCATGATTTTTAATTATCTTATGTGATTTTGCAAATTTGTTATTTTCAATGGATGTTTTGTGGTAGGGAGAAATTTAGGTAATTACAAGCATTGGAGTATATCTTTGAACACATTGCAAGGCACTGTTGTTGATTTGTTGAAAGTTTTTCCACCATAAAACGAAAACTGTGAACATGGAAGTCTTGAAATGCATTTGCTGTGTATTGATACAATTAGCAGTGTTTTTGTGACATCATTTGATGTTGTTAGTATGGATATGATTGACATAACTGAAATGTTGTCCTTGTCCTGGTTGCTGATGTCAAACGCACAAGCAAATATTCCTCTGCTTAAGTTAGACCAGGGGTTCCCAACCTGTTTTACTACTGCACCCCTAGAAACTTTGTTCTTACCTCACACCCTCCGCAATTTTTGATTTTGTGACACAGGTTTGAACGAACCTCATGTTTTTGTATATAATCCATTGCAAAAGAAAACAAAAAAACGCAGCAGGGTAACAAACAGCTCAATTCTGGTCATTAAGATGGACGCTTCTTGAAACCCCTGGAATGATGTCTCACATCCCCAGGGGTTCGAGTTCGAGCACCCCTGTTTAGGAACTACGGAGATAGACTATCAGAATGTTGCCTTTGTGTACATCAGGCTTTGCGTACGTTTGAAATCCCGTCTTAACTTCCAATTAAGGCCATCTTTAGACTCAGATCTTCAGAGAAGGTTTGAAACCATTCCTGGAAAATTATCAGTGGTGGTTGTTTCTTGGCTTCCACCAACAACATTATTCTTTCAAACATTACTAAGGCTTAATTTCCTACGACACTGTCTTGTTGCTATTTTGAACACTTGATGACTAAAAATTCATGAAATGAAGGGTGAAAATTTGAGTTTCAAAACGAACAATTGGTACGACTCCGTATTTTTTTAAAAGTTATCCGGTCGGGTGTAGAAGGTCTACACACAGTTCACAACCTTAAGTTTGGCATGTCCTGCGGCAAGAGTATACCGTAAACTTTATGACGCGAATCTATTCACGTTGAAAAGAAAGAACGCTTATGTTTTAAATTGGAAGATGTCCAGAGATTCTTTGCCACGAACTGTGAATGTTTATTTTAAAAAGATTATGAAAGTATTCAGATTTTGTTTTGTAGTTTTAAAAACTTTATCAAAATTATTAATGGATACAATGCTAAGTCGTATAATACAAACAAGTTGAACTTGGCATCGAATTTAACTGAGTGGAAGTCTCGTCATCTGTCTGTGCCAGCAACAACCCTTGCAAGGAATGCGAGAAATTGCTTCACCCATTAAATTTTTTTGGCGTCTACAGCAACAGTTTCAACATTTCTAACCACGAGCCGATTTTCTAGTGTGAAAAGTGCTTCTCGCACTCGTATTGTTTAATTGCTGAGGAGTTAGTGGAAAACTTAGTTTCCGGCATCACTCCAGAAATTCTGTTTTTAAATGTCCAAACGCTCGTATGAGTTACTCGTCTGCGGACTCAGTGACGTATCCTCACGAAGGTCAACTTGACCGCAGACTCCTGAGTTGGGAAGAGCTGCTGCAGCTGCACAGCACATTGAAGCAGTAGTGGAAATGACACTTACGTCTACTTTTAGCAGTTTGCTCATGTGTTGTTAAACCATTCGAAGACCATTGTTGATTGTACCGCCTTATCACGTAGAAACTTCTTGCAACTGGGATGAAATCCTACGCGTTATTCATTTACAGAAGTAATCTGTGAATCGTGTGAATTGTGCAGTTTGCTTTTGCAGTCTTTAACAAAAGCTGTACTTTTTAGGAAAAAAAATTTCCTTGAACGAAATCCATCAGTTCAAGAAGCTTACGATAACCACAAAAAATTGTTATCCAAGAAGTTCGACTCATTCGACGTTGTATCTGAAGCTTTGCTTGGTTCATTACTGGAGGTACACCTGTGACTTCTCGTTGCATTTTCATACTTAATTCAAGACGGCACATGTCATTCACATCCAGCCAGAAATGCGGAATCTATTTGATGTTACGGGCGGCATGTATTGTGGAATATCGCTGGCGGGCAGCAAAAATATTCAAATTTTATCGTAAAATTCTATCTTAAATAAGAACTATGGAAAGGAGCGAGAGAGACTTCTTTTGACTTGCTGTCTAAGTGTCCGCTTATCATGGGGTTTCTTTTTGAGGCAATGCTGTGTTCGAGCTTGTGTAACGAAAATTGTGATGCGGGCCGTATTGGATGTCCACGCAGGCCGCATTCAGGCCGCGGATGCTCGTTCTTCCGTGCAGATGATCATACCGCATCCCAAGTAATCTAGTGCTGCGTTTCATCTTTGTTTGGGCTTCAGCGCTTTCAAACGAATCGCAAGGCAACTGTCTTGTTTTTCAGGATTTAGCGACTGTCAAAATGCCCTCGACGAATCCTTCTGGACAGGAACCAGAGACAACTATTGGCAAGCTTGCTTCAAACACATTTGACATAAAGCATGGTAGGATTGGGTTCGAAAACCGGAAACAGCGACGAGCAACACAAGGTTCTAAATCCCCGTTGGCATTCGGTCGTAAACCCGTGACATCTGCCCCACTGAAAGAGCGCAAACGCTCGAAAACTCTAGATGGACAAGGATTTTCAGGAAGTGAGCTTGTGATGGAACCAAATTCAGGAAGGCGATCGGCAAAATCAGACAAAGCAAAAGAACGCAAAAGCACTGGCCGAATAAAGCTTTCTGCCGCTTTGTTCACAAAACACAACGCAGCCACGCGCAAAATTATTGCGTCGACACAGCAGGGAAAAGCGGCAGCAAGTGCAAGCGACAAAGAGAAAACGAAGTTGAAAACAAAGGAAAGCTTGACCCCGGTAAGTTTACTTTTCTTGACTAAACGGTTTCACCGGCATCGGTCTGTCAAACGTTCCTTAGATTTTCGTGGACCGATGCATTTAATGAATTTATCACGTTAACTTGCGCGGGTCAGTCGGTTCAACCGCATGCAAGTGGGAGATCAAGCAGTTCGTCAGATTCAAGCAAGTTGATTTTCAAGCCCCTGCCCTTAACTTCATTCTCTGGTTTTGCCTGCCGATGTCGTTCGGTGGGACCTTTTCGCAGATTTGATTTTCCCGATTCCTACTCGGTACTGTGAAGTCTGCGCAACCCAGCAGGTTCTCACAAGTATCGCCGCTGTAAGAAACACTGCGTTGTTTTATAGTTTTCCGAGCTTTCGCGGCCTCTATAAATCCGCCTGCTGGTTTCGTTCAATGGCATTACATTGTGAATATGTTTGCCAGTGGTGATTGTACCTGCCAGTTGTGATTGTACCTGCCAGTTGTGATTGTACCTGCCAGTTGTGATTGTACCGGCCAGTTGTGATTGTACCGTAGGCTGGGCTTGATTAAGTGACTGCTTTGGCAGTCTTTCGCCCAACCTGTGCTGTTTGTTTTAAGCTTTGTCGATTAAATGTGTTCTATTGCTGTGTACTTACAGCGCAAACATGACTTGACTTGCATAAATAGGATGCTTTTCTGAAACATTTTCAGCGTTTTGAGGTTACAGACGTGGACCTTCACATTACATATTGCCGCGCCGCTACGAAACTTTCTCACCATTTTTATGATAAACGTCTAATTTGCATCAGTATCTGAACTTGTCCTTGAATTTGTGTTAAATGTAACGCTTAGTTGGTTGTCAGCATCACCAACTGTAGAATGCGCCACAATGACGATTTCTTCCAGCTACCACGCACAAGCCCAACGTTTTCCAACAATGTAGCGCTCGTTGAGTGTAGTTGTTTCTTTAATAAAATCACAGCACATTTTTCGTAATCCAAGTGAATTTGTAACTGGGCAGTGGCAAGGCAAAAGACAAAACTTTCAAAAGACGAACACTTTTTGTCAGAAATTTCAAGTACTCGTAATATTCTCGTGAGTGAAAACTAGTTAAAGACGCGTCATATATTTTGAAAGCTTCATTTACTACGGAGTATGTGCTCATTGCTCTTCTTGACTACTGATCCAGACCGCTTTGAACAGTGTATTTTAACCTTTTTAGCCCCAGGACCCCCATTTCTAAAGATATTGGCATGGGGAGCCCTCGTCTGCGGTTTGTTATCAGTCAAAGTGGTGGCGTTGTTGTTTGTGCATCATAGGCTTATAGGAAAACAAAAAGAAAACACTTTGGCGTTCCTTCTGGGGAACCCGTTAAAGAGCCACTGGCTTTAGAGGTAGAACTCTCCCAAAACCTGTTACAAAGACAACAAGCTTACGAGTGAAATCCGGTGTGGTTTTTGCTCTCTTCGAACCATGACTGCAAAGATATTGACGTCTAAGAGTGTTGCTGACATCATCATTAGCTGAAACATGGGAATTGCACATTGAACGTTGAGCCCTTGATTCTTCATGCAAATTTGTTACGACACAACCGATACTGTTGAAGACAAGATTATTCCCCACCGTCTTCAATAGTATTTTTGTGCAGGAAACTTCTGCAAGGCGAAGAAAAAGAGATAGCATCACGCCAGATGCTGTGCCTAGAAATCCGGTGAAGTTTGAGGAGGGTGCTAGCATTGAAGCGGTAGATTGTGGCAAGTGGTATGCCGCCAAAATAGTGAAGGTAAACTATTGTACTTACTTTGCTAGTGAGGTTGCTGTAGTGTGACCGCTGTACGCCAGCTTGTAATGACGTTTCGTTTTTCCTGTGGTGTGTAGTTATGTGTTGGGCGAGCAAAATATATATACTGCAAATATCCGGTTTTATTGCTTTTTCGATCTCTGAAACAATTTTACGTCGTTTCGCAGGTCGATAATATCAAGAAACAAATCTTGGTTCATTTCAATGGTTGGAAAAAGCGATTCGACACCATTTTTCCCATGTCCAGCAACCTGATTCGTGGAAGCGTTGGCACTGAAAAGAAGGATGGTGCTGTGGTGAGTACTGCAGCGTTTATTTTGAAGGCTACCTTTCTTGGCATCTTTGAAACGTGGGCAACGAAGCCACCTGTTGTAGTTCATATTATTAAAGAAGGTAGAACAGATGTTTTTAATCGTCCGAGGAATCAAAAGGTGGGCTTGGGAACCATCCCACTGACACCAAATCGCTTACATCCTCCCTTCCTGTTGGCACGCAGAGCAAGTACCATGTTTACCAGTTGGCAAATGCGAAAGTAGTCATTCACGTGGCTGCCCAACCAAAAGATTGGATATAATGAACGGATCGCAGGATTAATTCATTGGGTTCACAGTGAAAGGTTCTTTATGGGGTAGATTCAGTGTGTTGGCGCCATAGATACGAAATGTTTGTTATATTTCGCATAAACTATTATTCTTGTATGATCTTTTTTAAGTTTTTGGCAACAATATGCAGAGAAAGATTGGTTTGTTCATATTTTTAAAAATGTGGCTATTTTCATGAGTTGCATTTCGTGGCCTTGCAATGTTGCCTGTTAATCCTTGTGTCGAAGTACGTTACTTTTTCGTAGCGTGACGCTTTCATTGATTAAGTTGTGTTTGATGCCTTCCGCAAACTTTGCTTGGAGTGAAGCTTAACATGTTTGTCGAACGTCAGAACAAGAATTCGGTTCAGCCAAAACTTTCATAGAGTTACGGTGCTGTATCGCCGAACAATACTTTATTGTTTTGTTTGCATCTTTTGTTTTCAGGCAGGTTTGGCAGAGACAGCCATTTCGTTTTCACCTCTGTCGGTATTTGCAAACTGTCAACAACTAGATTTTGAAAACTTAACAGCGTTTAAATTTAAGCAGTTGTTTCCGTTCAAGCGCACAATTTTTTTTTAATTATCCCAGAAATTTTCCATTGGTGACGACGTTCTGTCTCAGTGGAGCGACGGGACATTCTATCCAGGGACAGTGATGAACATCACCAGCTCTGGTTCTTACATCGTCATGTTTTACGATGGTTTAAAGAAGTTGGTGCGACCGACAATGCTCAAGCCTATGACCGAAAAAGAAAAGGTACAGAGCACTGAAGATGCGCGTACATTTAACTGCAGTTATAAAACTCACGGTGTTATCAACAATTTGATCGCAATCAAGAATGCCGTCGAACATTGCCGATAGAAACAAGTTTGGTTTCGTCACCAGAAGACCCGATTTGTCGTTTGATGAACTGTTCCTTCAATCAGAAGTTTGCAACCTCGTGTTTTGAACCGCCCAGCTACTTGCTGCACGACTTTGGCGATGCTTCGTGATCCCAATCAGCGTTTGCTTCTTTGTAGCAGTTGATTCAAATCGCGAATGTTAATTCCTTCCGCCAAAAAAAGCGTTTCGCGTTTTGCCCTTGCGAAAAAGGACTAGCAAAACTTGAAATGGTCATGAAAGCAACGGTTGCCGGTGTGCGACAGAAAATCGTTTATCGGTGAAAAGTTTCTTCATGAAAGTATTTCGTGTTTATCGTGCAAGTACGCTTGAGCTCGACCTATATGTGACCCGGGTGTGTTTCTGTTCGTTCCTGAAGGAGGCTTCGTTGAGAGCTGCGGACCAAGCTTACTTGGCCTCGCTGGAACAGGCCCAGCCGGACGTCCAAAAAGTTGCTGGTGCAGTTGGATCTACTTCGTTTCGTCGATACAGAACATCGGCAAACGACAGGGAAAGACGAATAGCAGCTCGGAAAAGTAAGAAAAGCTTTTGTGTCATTGACTGCCGTAAATCCGTTGGCCCACAGATAGGAGCATCCTATTGCGGCAAAGCAAGGCCAGATCTCTCACTGAATCAGTGCCATGGTAACTTAACGAGCTGTAATAAATTTGCATGTGCCAACATTTATTTTATCGAGGGCCGGTCCGCAAAACAATGCCAGGCTTAATCCGGTCCGCAGTGCGGAAACGGTTGCCGACCCCTGCTGCAGGCATACAGCAACAGGTAAGTTTTTCGCTTGTTTCATATTTTTTATTTCTTGAGTTTCAACGTCATCAGGGACGCACTAAATATGCATGGGACCGTAGACCATTTTTAGATTTTGATACGTTGCGGTTCCTGCTTCCGAGTTAAAAAATGTAATGGTTATTTTTTTGCCGCACCGGAAATCCCCTCTTCTGCCTCCGGTCATTTCATTATGTTGGCCCTGCGTTGCAAGTGTTATAAATTGAAAAAGTGAAAGGAGAAGTTAGCAGCGTGGACGTCTTCCTGGCCTGTGCGTTAATCGGTCTTTGAATGTTGTTACGTCTGAGACAAAACCTAATATTTCCAAATGTGATCACTTGTGACATTGTGTGCAAGCTGCTCAGATGTGCGTAATTTTGATTGGTACTTTGAACTTTTTCGCCATAAATTGTGTCTCTTGCAATTTTTCCCTGCAAATTAAATTCCGGCTTGCGTAATGAACCGAAATCGTTGAATTCCAAAAAAACAAACTATACGTCATGATGCTTGAAGTAGTGTTACGCGTGTGAACAGTCTTTTTGCGGGACCTGCGCCGTCATCCTGTTTGACTTCAACTAAACAAACGCTTGTCCGTTTTTTGTTGTGACATCGTCATCTCGACGGTATTCTGTGAAAAGTGCACGATGTAGGAAGAATCGGTGGTAGCTTGACGCTTGGTTTATCTTTACCTTGCAATTTCGCGGTCGTTTGCGTCTGTGAAGGTCCTTCGAATGATAGCGCTGCAGCGCCACCTCCGGATTTGTTGACGTCACGTCGACGCGCTGGCAGAAAACGTAAAGCGGACGAAACGGACGCAGCGTTGGCGACCCCGAGGTCTTCCTTGCACGCATCTCCGACCGCCGGCAGTCAGTCTATTCCCCCAGAGCGCTTCCAAGCCAAGCGAGCTCGTCTCGACAAAATCACCCACACTCTCTTCAACAAAGTCACCACCATGTCGACTGCCACCACCGCATCTACTGTCTCCACCACCGCCTCGTCGAACCGAAGGTTTGTTAGGCGGGCATATTCGCGTCCGCGCTGAGGAAGCAACTGGCTTTATATGCTGTTCCCGTGAGGTCGATTTGAGGCTAAGACTATTTGAAGATGTTGAAGACCGGTTAGAAATTTGTTAAATTGCCAGTTTTGGGACAGTGTTGAAAACTCCTCGTCAGCTGAAAGCCAATCATGGCGCGTTTGGCTGCACTGTTTTGTGGGATTTTAATCAAAACATTAGGCTATTATGTGGCGGTCTGCAAACGTGTTTCAATGAGAAGTTGCCCTTGCTTGCAGGGCTTAAGTATGATATCATACTTAACTTGTGACGCTGTGTCGAGAGAAACTCAGGAACTTGCTACGGCACTGAACGTATGAAATCATGACGCTGCTGTCTTGTCCACAATCTCCAAGTTGTTTTGCAGCTCGCCTGTCCCAGTTCGCTCGGACATTGGCCAAGACGTGCGGCCAACGGCTTCACTCACCTTCGACTCGAGCGACGAGTCCGATGCCCCGCTAGTGATCGATGGTGAGAAGAATTTGAAACGCCAGTTGGCCAGTTTTTTTTACCTTTGCAACATTTTCCTCCGACCGCCGCCTTGCGCTGGGCACAGTTCGAGCGTTTTTCTTCGCCTGAAAACTAGAGAAGTTATTTTTTTTTCTCTCTGAGAATTGACTTGGTTGAAAATCATGTTGTTCCGCAAGTTGTGAATTGGCTGAAATCTTTTTTGAAAATTGTAGTTTCTAGCCGCCAACAAACGCCTAGTCATATATTTTCTTCATATCTTCCACAACTGCTTGCGATCAACGCTTGCTGCGCCTTTCGTTTACGACATCACTCACTGTAGTCGTGGTATTCAGTGAAATACAGCGTATTGTTAAAAGGGTTAATTACTTGATTGTCTCATCTGTATATTTAATCTTTCCTAGTACTTGTGCTCCAATTCGTTGGTGTTGTAGCTTCCAATCAGTTGACGATGACACCGACAGATATCTTAAATTAGAGCTGAGAGGTTTGTTTTGTCGAACATCTACCCCGTTTAACACTTCACGTTTTTTTTATCTCTACGCTGAAGTTATCTTGCGTGTTGCGTATGATGATCAAAAAGATATTTTCTTCCATAGCGTGTGCAACATTTTTTTCTGCTATTTAAAGTTGCAAGATGCGCGGATTGTGGAATGGTCACGTTTCGGGAATGTTCCTTTTCTACGGATAGTAACGGAAGTCGGATGAAAAAAAAACGACTGGGTGCTTTTGCACTGTAAAACAACTTTATTTTTCAATTTTTTTTACGCAGAAGACGCCGAGCGCAAAGTGCCTAAAATGACCATCAAGAAGCCAATCAAGACCGCGATCGGTACGAGCTTTTGCGCTACTCGTATTTCGCTTCTCCGCGTTACAAACAGAAGTTCTTGCAGCGCATCTCATCAACCAACTTTCTGGTCCAGTACGATTAGTTCCGTTGCGATCAGCGTTGCTGCGACCCGTCGGGTTTTGCCATGCCTCCCACTCTGTGCGCCTGACAAGAGTGGCGAGAACGTTTGTACCTGAAAGCCAAATGCTGGTTCTATCCTTGACGTGCATCGATTGTGTTTCTGCCGCAACTTTTTTATTTCGTTTCATTTTTCGAAACACGTAACAGTGACTTTGCTTGCTGGTTTTGTTTTCAAGCTCAAAGCGATTCGGAGATTTCCACCCCGAAACGACGAGGCTCGTCTGCTTTGGCAAAAAGCAAAGGTGAGGCGTAGTATTTTCATTCAATTTCTGTGTGATGTGTGCGGCCATCAGATTTGTCGGCGCATCCTCTAACCGGGCAAGCTTTGCGCAAATCGGTTGCCTTGGCGTGTTGCCAGATCAGGATGTTGCGATCACAGCTTCAATCGATGTCGTGACGAGTTGCTGTTGTGTGTTGCAGATTTGAAGGCTTCGCTCGGAAGTGTACAGAGGTGAGACAACAGTGTTAAGCGCTCCACATCTTGGTGCTAAGTGGCCATAACTCTTTGTTTTCATCACAGTGTCTCTGTCTAGGACCTGTGGCTTAAATGTATGAAAACGTTAAAAAATGGCCGTACGATGTGGCTTACCTGAAATATCAACTGCACACCTAATTGTCAAAAAGTTCTGCGTTATGTGAGTGAATATGTATCGTGTCAGTGGCATGGAAACATGATATCTTTGCCAATGTTTTAACAAATTTGATGTGTTTTGTGTCATCCAATAAAAATTAAAAATTCAATTCACACAAATTTCGGCCCACCTTTGAAACAACGTCACTCGCCGTGGAAGTGCAAGAACCTCAGCCAGGAAGCGCTGTAATGAAAGATTTTATTTGTATTTACAAAACACACCTGGGTTGCAAGAAACTTCATCAACCATTTTCGATAACAACCAGGTGTGATTACTACCCACCAATCAAACCGTATCGCCTCACGACTATGAGCCACACTTTTCACTAAGTTCTGATTCGTAAAAAAGACCTTTGATTGTGTCTCTACGATAACGCTTGGCTTGCACCGATATCTGCAAAGTGTCTTGCGATGCATCCTTGTGAGATTGCCAGAGATCAGACTAGTATCGCACGAGTATATTAGCAAGTATGAATCTTTTTACGTCTTCATCGATCGCTGTTTATCATTTTCGTTTTTGTTATTTGCAACATGCAGCAGGCAAAGGTCTAATGCCAACGAAGCCGACGAGAATTTGCACAAACTGGCGGACGCGGCGCTTCTATACACTCCTCGGCCGTCCACTGACGTCAGCAGTCCTGTTAAAACGCGATCCAACACAGCTGGGTCTGGGTGAGGTGTTTTTTTTTCTTTTTGCCTATCGTGGAAATTGATTCCAAGGTCGTTTGCTTATACAGGAGTGATGTGAAATGTAGCGTTTTTATCGAGAACATAACTTTCCGGTGTTAATTTCCTTGTCATGCGTATGACGCGATGATTGAGAAAGTTCGCTGGTGGAGGTAACCTTGGATCGATAACTATCTGCAGATCGGAGAGGAAGGAGGCGAGCGAGGCTCTTTTGCAACTCTCGCTTTCCCGCCCTGACGACACCCCGCCACCCCACGTCCTCGGAGGCACAACGGCGAAGTCGTCGTCTCCCAACACGGGCAGAGGTGTGTAGCAAAGTGCCATTACACGTTGCAGCTCATGCTCGAAACTTTGCATGAGTCACGAGCCGTGACCAGTCTTGAACAGGGCTGTGGAGCCAGAACTTAAAGTTTCTGGCTCCAGGTCCAGGCATCTGAAGTTTTCTTGCTCCGGCTCCAAAATGAGTCGGTCCAGTGAAGTGAAAACTGAAAACCATTGTTTTATTACACCAGCATAGCTGAGGTGTCGCAGAATGATATGTTGGATGGATAGCGGGACATGTGGATGAAAAGTTTTAGAACCCGTGATCTATACACACCCAGCTCAAACTAGGGTTGTGGAACCGGAAACCAAATTTCGGGCTCCGGCTCCGCCATCTAAAAGCTTTTGGCTCCAGCTCCAATCATCCAAAATTGCTTGGGCTCCGGCTCCACAACCCGGGTCTTGAAAGTTTATCGCTGTGCGTCACGTCTGGTGCAGCTTGCGCATATCGTGCGCGATGTTTGGTTAGAATTGAATATCTTCCATTTTGGGGTTTCATGCAGATTTTTGCCGCACTCTGTTCGGCATTCTTTCTACGTAGCCTACAGTTGCAGCGCTTTGGTGATTGTTTTGCTTTCACCCAATCACTGACAGCGACACTTTGCAGGTAAGAAAGCCACAACCTGGAATGCTGCAAAGTTAGATCTGGCCGTGACCAAAGTCCTCAAGAACGACATGAGCCTCGACCAGGTAGGCGTTGTTTCGTTTCATGGCGTATGTCCACATTTAAAAATCAATAACTGTCCCTGTTTATTTTCGGTCACAGACCGAAACGTTTTTGGAAATCACCGAAAAAAAAATTAAGTCATTTCGGTCATGATGTTTGAAAATATTGGCCAAACAACACTTATGGTGAGTTTTAATACAACTGTGAGACAAATGACCGAAATGTTTCAGTGACCAAAATATCTCAGCTAAAAATGACCGAAATGTTTCAGCGAAAAAAAACAAAAACATAATTCTGTCCTCTCTTGTTTGCATCCTTTATCTTTGGAGGAAATGTTAAAAAGGGGGGAATTTGATTTTATGTGCGGCTACGGCGAAGCAGGGCTTCCACATCTAATAATGACCTCAAATTACGTCAGGAAATATAGGCTTTTAAACAAGCAAAAATTTGCTTATGGAATTATAACTAGCAAGACCTGACCCAAAATTCTCCGATTTTCCACAAATTTAAAAAATTTTTTCAAACGCGAGATCTTCGATACCCCCCCGCTTACATTTCTTTGAATGTTTGTTTTCCTGCAGGCTGCAGAAGAACTTAAGGTCAACGTATCTCAGCTCCAACAAAAACTGCTCCAGAGACCTGGAATTATATCGGCTTCCGACCAGCCCGTCTTCATGTCGGAGTTTGAAGAGGATGACGTCGTCAACTGGATCCATGACGTCACTGACCTCGGCTGGGGCATCAACGACATACACATATGCCAGCGCATCAAGGTCTTCCTGTCCGAGCACTCATACTCCGTTCTATTCGACAGTTCCTCACCCATCAACTACCCATCCACAGATTGGTTGTGTGGTCAGTTCATGCCTTTGTGCTCCTATTGCTCAGTGACTTGTTTTGTTTACACTTAGATATTCGAAAAAAGTCGATATAAAACTGTGACAAATCGGAAGACGCCAAGATACTGTACAGTTTTTACCGGTAGCCCTCTCTGCGTAACTAAACAGTTCTGTTTTGCCTCTGCTGTACCTACGTCTGAGACATGCGGATTGATTCAAAGAGTTAACAAAATCATTTTATGTGGTGGCGGGTTAATGATTTTTTGTTGCCGCTGATCGCTTAATTTACCGTTGAATTTGTCTGGTCATGACGTAATCTAATCAGCTTTAACCAAGAAATCGATACGACTAAGGTCACGTGATGTTTTCATGCCCAAGTCTCTCAGATTAATCCCTGCTTGCCTAAATGATCATGTTATTAAGACACGTCATCAACGGCAACCGTCACTTTATGATGTAATCAGTTTTACGTCAGTCAGTTTCCCCTACAGCCATCATGTTGCGACCGATTCCGATCTGCGCAGCCGGTCGACACGTTGCGTGAACAGCAGTGCTTTCTGTCGCAGAGTTCCTCGTCAGGCACCCGGAAATCTTCCCGGGCAGAAAGAAACCGCTCTCGAGGTTTCGCGTCGACCGCGAAGGATTCGAAGACTGGCTCGTCCGCTGGCTCGCCATGCTTCGATCGTACAGCATTTATCCGAACGCGGTTTACTACTGCGACGAGGTGCTGTGGGACGCCAGTCCCAAGCTGCTGCATGACGTCAAGTTCACCCACGGCCCCACTCCCCTCAACATGGTCGTGAGGAACAAGATATCCTCGCTGACGTGCGTCGGTGCCACTGGAGCCACTCTGCCGAGTTTTCACGTATTTCCCGGTGAGCAAATGCATGCGGTATGTTTTTTCCGTAAATGTATTCATCAGCAACAAGGGGTTGGACAATTGTCCCTTTAAAAGTTTCAAAATCACGTTAAGTTGTTAGGTACAACGACAAGTTGCATCATGAAAACGTCGAACGGCAACGTTTCGTGCGAGTTTTATTTTTCCCCGAACGGGCAAAGATGAGAAACGCGACTGGCCTTTGTTGATGCAAGCCCAACAACCACCACCGGCTGAGATTGCGCCTCCGGGGCCGACTTGCTTCACCCAAACCACCCCGATTTCACCCAATCGTTGTTTCCTGCCCGCAGCCAACGTCCAGCAGACACCACCCGGCGTCCGAGGTTACGCCACCGTCTCAACCCAGGGCGTCCTCAACTCGTCCTTGTTCCTGCTCTGGCTGAAGCACGTCTTCATGAAGCACGTGCCCGCCGCCCGGCCCGTCGCACTGCTCGTCGACTGGCGCTTCGACGACGTCGACTACGACGTGCTGCAATTCGCCGACAAGAACCAGATCGTGCTGTTCAGGCGAGTTTTGACTTAATGGACTACTGAACACTTCGCGCGCTGAACATGTGCTGCTAAATATAAGCTTTGCGGCGTTCGCCCTTCGGCTGGATACCGGAAGCTATCAACTGGCTTGCTTTTTTCGTGCGTGGTCGCCTTCTTATTGCGTGGATCGTTGAATTAAACGCGGATTTCTGATTAACCCTGAACAGGTTCCTTCCAACCGCCGCCCATTTTCTTCAGCATCCCGACCAGAAGCTTTTCGGCCGTTTGCGTCTGCAGTGGAAAAAAACGCTGGTTAGTCTCCAGTCTTCTTGTAACGGTATGCTTCAATGAATGCTGCCGCAGTTGTGCTTCAAGCAGCGAATGCGTGCTCACCAGTAAGAGCTGGTGGATTGATTTGTTGTTTCACCCGCTATACATGCGCTGTTAAACGTTGCCATTCAGGAATTTCGCAGTGTAGACATGGAGCCTGTTTTCGTCACAAAGCAGCGCTGCTCAATCTCATCGAAAACCACCTGGCGTTGATTCTTTAAAGGAGGCATTAAAAGTATTGCGGAAAGCTTAGATCGAGCGTGCAGCAGAAGATGTGGATAAAATGAACGGCGGACTCCATGGCCGCTTCAACCGTCGCTGTTTCATCGGAAGTTTGATTAACCGCTGGGTGTTCTCATTCAACTCACCCCATGCAGAACACATCCAGTGCGGGTAGCAGTGGTTGTTCTCGTATTGACAGGTTTAGTTGACATTAGTAGCAGATGCCGCACAGGAGGGCCATGGGAAGGCACTTGTCATCCTCCCAATTTTTTTTCAACTGATAAACGTTTTTGTTCGTCGCAGATCAACCAGTTTATGAAAAAGCATTCGAATCAAAACGTTACCACGGAAATCTTCGCCTCCTTTTTCGACAGCGAGTTCCGTCAAGTCGCATCGCCGTCGACTGTGAAGGCAAGAAATTATAAGCGTGAAACTTTTTGTTCCTTATTCTTCTACCGCACATAATGCGAAAGCACTCGGTCTTAGAAGATTAGCAGCATTACAGGTTTCATCCTAGCGTTACACTTCGCCATAATGTGGATGTTTACTTTTCAACAGATGCTGTTTAAGTTAAGAATGATGTGTAAACTTAAACAATTTGCTGACTGGAAAATACTGCGTTTAATTTGTCTTAGTCTCTTTCATTCGCATTTATAGTACTGCATAATTGATTGGGGACGAGCCTACAAACCTGCCATCCAACCAGTACATGTGCTACAAAAGCGAATTTTGAAATACATGACTTTTACCAATTGACGACCAAGTTCAAACAATAATTTTTAAATATTTGAAATTCTCATAGTGTATGATTTATACAAATTTGGTTTGGCTAAGTTCATGTATAAGTATAATGCCAGTATGCTGCCCTCTTCTGATAACTTTTTTCAAAACTGCACTGCACACACGATCACGGCACTAGACAACAAGTTTCATATTTTTCATCCTCAACGTGGTAGAACTGATTATGGTAAAAAAATGCTGCAATGTGTCGGACCTGCTGCATGGTGTGTATTTGTAATAAGGACAAAACTTTACCATTAAACATGTTTTCCTATCGAGTAAGATCGTGACTGCTTGCTGGAAATCGACTCTTACGTGAAATACATCTGTGGTTTGTAAAAATATTTTTGAATCGTCTAACTTAAACTGTATGTCTTATGCCTCACCTGCAGTACTGTAAATTTGGCAGTCATTAAATATAGGCATGGGCTGGTAAGTGACTGCTTTTGCCTCTTTCGCCCAACCTGTGCTGTTTAATTGTTCGTCATTCGAAATGCGTTATTTGTTGCCACTTGCAGCGCAACCATGACATGACTTGACTTGCTTATCACACAACGTTTAAACATACCGTATTTGCTCCATTGTAAGCCGCACGAAATGGTGTAAAAATTTAATGTAAGCCGCCTTTGATTGCAAGCCGCATTTCACCACAGGTTACCTCAGCCTCTGATATACCTTCGCGTACTAGCACGTTTCGCGTTTACTTAGCAACCCTGGTCTGCCTTCTGTTCATCATAATCCTTGTTGGGACGGATATTCACATGATGCTGAAGTAAATAGAATGCGAAAAGAGAGAGTTGTCGACAAAACGAAGCCAAGGAAAGACTGAGCGTCATCAAAATCTTTCGATATGGTAAAGAAATAAAAAATGTAAGCCGCCCTTGGTTATAAGCCGCATGAAATGATGGGAAAAAAATTTCATAAGCCGCGGCTTACAATCGAATAAATGGTACGTGTACACATACTGCCCAAGGAATAAACGGTGATTACTTTTTTGTCATTTCCGCGCTGTCGTGTTGAAGACAAGTGACCAAATGTCGGTTGCGTTGCTTTGCGTGCTTCATAGCACTTCGCACATTATCACAAGGCGTTTTCCATCTCTGCAGATGTGTTTCGAGCTGACCAAGCTTTATACTCCTGTTGCTGAATCGGAGATTCAAGCAAAGGAAGTGGACAAAGGTGAGCGTGGTTTTCGTTTCTTGTTACGCTCAGTTCATCCTTGCCTTTGAGAACAAGTGCATCGCTGTTTTCTACTTAAGATTTGTCCCCTTACGCTTGGTTCACTCTGTTCCATTCAGTGCTTTCAAAACGTTTGATCAACCAACTCCCGGGCTACGTTGGTTTTATTTTCCTCCATACTTTTATTTTCGTTATTGAAATTTATAATTTACACGCTTCTATGGCGTGCTCATCAATCTCGCCACGAAGGAAGTGATTATTTGAAATGTCGTTATTTTACGTCCATTTTTTGGACTGTTGGACAGTAGTCTCGCTACGAACTTTCAGGTGCGTTGTTTGAAATAGATAAACGCAACAAGCGAAAGAGATCAAAGCCGATTCCGTACCTGGAGCCGATCACTGCTTCCGGTAGAGAGGAGGTCGTTGACAGTGCTAAAAAAGGTCAGCATCAATGATAACTGTGCAGACACTAACATAAACGGCTCTGGGGCTTGTACTGTACGTCAGCAGCTGGGCGATTCGCTAAATACCGACATGTGACTGCGGAGGACTTCACCATTTCAAATGCGTTGACTTAAGTTTCTTTCTGCGTGTCACAACTTGTTTTTTTGCAGAATTATTGAAAAAAAAACTATTCTATTCCCCGAAACAGCCTCAAGGCTGCTTTTCTTTATTAGTTGTTTACTATTCGTGTGCGTGCAAGCTTCGCGCGAAGCGCTGCAAGGTCAGAGTTTCCTTATCCAACCTCCGTTGTTGCAGAGTGGATTCCCACAGAACAACCGTCTGCTTCCCAGCGTTTGTCAAAGGAAACCAAAGTGGCAGAGGACGCTGAGAGCAGCGACATCGAGAGCAGCTCCGCCTCTTCATCTCACTCCTCCTCTGAGCAGGCTGCTCCTTCCACTCCTTCCGAGTCCGCTGTAGTGACCGCAGGCGAAGAAAAAGACGAGAAAACGTCGAACGTTGACTCATCGAAGCAAGGTGAACGGGGTTCGGTTATTGCTTGTCGCTACGTGGAACCCTGAAACGTTTTTTTTTTCTTGGCTGATGATGTTTCAACATCTTCTTTGGTCGATGGCGGTATCTTCGTCATAACCTTTTTCGTGCCATTGTATTCGTCTAACGCAGTGGCTCTTAACATTTTCTCTAACACGCCTCCCTTAAGTGATTGTCTTTTGTTTCAAGCCCCCCCTGACAATACATAAGTTGTAAAAACAAAATGTATCTGTTGATAAATTCACTGATCAAACTTTCCATGTTGTAGAGCACGTAAGGGCTCGCGACCCCCTGGAAATTTATTGATGCCCCCGGTTAAGAACCACTGGTCTAACGTGACCTCTGATAACCTTTTCCAGCAGCAAAGCGCGGTCGACCAAAAATAGCCAAAACCGACGAGAAGGTCATATCTCAGGAAAAGAAGCGCCAGTACAAGAAAGGAGAAACTGTTCTCGCCAAGTGGAGTGACTGTCGACTTTATTTGGCCACCATTGTCAAGAAACTGGACGACGGTAATAGAACAGTCACGTGTGTGTCAGAGAACTTGCATGACGTCAGAGCAACGAACGCTTGCCAGGGTTCCCACGTGGTATTGGAAGTATTGAATTATGAAAACCAAAATTTCCGACTCCGACTTCCCAAAATTTCCAACTCCGACTCCTTAACATGAAGGGAATGAAATTTCGCTGTTAAAATCAATGGAAATCGTGGTACACGGCAAGAAACCTCTGTTTCAACAAAAGTTTCAAAAGAAATTGTACCATTTCAACAGGAATTCCGAATTTAGGAGTGTGATGTAAAAAATGATCCAATTGGACGTCCGGAGTCGGACAAAAAAATCCAACTCCGACTCCTAGTGTTGTTAGCCATCCGACTCCACCCAAAAACCTCCGACTCCGCAACACTGTGAAAAAGCTTGGAAAATAATTTTTGAAAATATGTGGGAGCCCTGGCTTGCATTACGCCATCGCAGTGGGTTTCAATAATTTTTGCTCTCTTGATGCCAGCAATGCATATCAGCCAAAGTGGCAGATTTTCTGATAAATAGCAGTGTGGTTTGTTTCAGTGAGAACTGCATTTCTACCTTCTGGTTGCTTGTTCATATTACTATATTACACTCCTGGATAGTGTTGCGTAAGCAAAGATTTTTCTGAGTTGTTTTTCGTTCTGTCAACAATAACTCGGCTGCGTTTTCGCAACTGTCGGTTTGTTGGTTGAAACGCGCATGTCCCGGATGTTTTCTCGTTACAGACAAATACAAGATACGCTACTTCGATGGCTTGGCGCGCGAAGTTAAAGGCGACTTCCTTCGTCCGTGGACCGGGAAAATGCCCGTGCAGCCGCTGCCCAAACCCCCCGCCCCGGCCCCGCCAAAAAAGCCAACCGACGTTGCGAGCAAACCGGTTTCTACCGGTCACAACCTGCGCAGGAGTTCGTCCGAAGGGAAACCGGCCGCAAACGAACAAATTGTTACCAGGAGAAGGTCTTTAAACACAGAGCAGAAGACCAGCAATCGTCGCACTTCCGAACCCGACCGCAACACCGGTTTGTTTCAGTTGATTGATCAATGAAGGAAACCGGTGTTTTGTGAAATAGACGTTGGTTGATCTTATTCGCTGGCGATCATTGGCTGCTTAGCACGTGTTGTAAACCAATGCACCCGCACTTGATTGTTTGGTTGTTTCCACTGAGAGTGTGTGCAAAAGGTTGCGTTCCTTTATTTTTTAGAAACAAAACGTGAGACGCGCCGATCCGTGCTGGGCGCACCTGGTAAGTTGCTTGGTTGAGGTTGTGAAGCATGTTTCGCCCTGTGGAGAACAGAACGCGTATTCGGTAATATTGGTTTTCTTGACGTTACAGACCCGACCAGCGCGAAGAGAATTGACTACAAAAAAGGAGACACGGTCTTGTGCAGGTGGTCCGACCGAAGAATGTACCCTGCCACCATTCTCAAGCAAACCGACCCAGGTAATTAAGACACTTGCCGAACTGCTGCCCACATGGTCCCGAAGGACACAAGTCTGGTTTTTCTCGGCGTTCAGTTTCCGCCAACATTTGAAAAGTAAAACGAGTGGCGCGCTAGACCTTCTTGTCTGTTTTGTGAAAATGCACTTGTTCCTCAGCCCCAAGTAGTGACACCTGTCAGAACATTGTGACAAACGCGTCGAGTGGTTTTCGCTTGCGATGTTTTGTCGCTCCCCCTACATCCACACTTCAGACGAACGCTTGTCGTCTCTGAACGAATGATAAATTGTTCCACCCTCTTATTCCCTCCTAGGAGCATGTCACGCGCGTTTCCCCATCTTCGTACACGTCCTTTGTGTGTAGATCACTACCTGGTCAAGTACTACGACGAACGAAAGAAGGTCGTCCTGCACACCTGGTTGACGCCATGGAAACCCGTGACGTCACAGCAGGCCACCGTCACGCAACCAGCGACTGAGTCCAAACAAAAGCCGACGAAGCCCCAGAATGCCGCTCGGAAGAGCTCTTTGACGGAGAAGCTCGTCGTCTCTGTTCGAAAAAGCGCTCCCCCCAAACCTGCTCCTGCGAAACCCGAGGCGGCGAAGATCAAGGAGGAACCGAAGGTTGACGAGATTAACGAAGAAGCCGCAAACGACGGCGCGAATCTCCACAAGACCAAGAAACCTGTCGTTCTTCTCGGTCCCGATATTGGGGCGACTGTGGTAATTTGAAGTGAAGTTTATCGTTGAGAGTTGCGTTTCTGAGAACAGGAAGTCACAAGTCACGAAGCTATAGCTTCTTTAGCAACAGAACCCATCTTTTCCTTGAAGTGTTTGACGCTTGCGATGCTTGACCTTTCAGCAATTCTTGTCTCCCTTGTTCCCCCCATTCCTTTTGCGAGCATGACATCGTTTCAAGACGTCTTCAGTTCTGCGTCGAAAATCAGAACACATCAGTGGTGGCTCTGTGTTTTCTATGAAGTAGTTAGATTTTTTGTGTGTGGTGGTATTCCTGTTTGAAAATCGATCACAGTTGTGACGAAACGATTTTGACGCATGCAAAGCTGCAAACTATTGCTGAAACTTGCGGGTGGGAATTTTTTAGCAACTGCTAAAAGTGCAGGTGAAATTTATGCTCCAGAACTCACGCGTTTGTGAACCTTTACCAGGTCGTGTTTCAAAATCGCGAAACAGACAGCTTGACGCGCTGCTCTTTCGACGAAGTATCTGCCGTTAGGTGCCTCAAGTTGAATGAGGCGAGAAGGGCACCTGACCACCAATTGTGACATCATAATATTTGCACAGGAACCGCCGAGAGGCGCTGAGAAGACGGTGGACGTTGAAGAAAAACAAAAACAGCTGAAGTTCAAGTTGGGCGATTCGGTCATGTCCAGATGGTCGGACTGTCGCTCCTATCCGGCGGTCATCACAAAAATACTTGAAAACGGTAAAGACGCCTCTGCCTGTGCGCCTCTTACTCCCAGTATAATACCTTTGATCTTCGTTCGTCTTTAAACGAGCTTGGTTGCGAACTGAAACTGATAAAAATAGTGGATTTGTGCAAAAAGAGCAATATTCATACCGTCCAGTATGTTTTCCAAGGTGAATACGCGGTCAAGTATTACGACGGGATGTCTGCGACGGTCAAGGAAGACTTCCTTCAGGAACTCGACCCAATGTCGCTGCCCAGGATGAGAACTCGACCGCGACCGAAGCCAGCCGACTCGCCTGCGCAAGTCGAGTATGTGATCTCGAGTCACGTCAAGTGTGGCTTGTTCGAAGCGATACGTATTTTGTGATATCTTGGCTCCGAACGCCCCGACCACTGGCCCCGCATAGCAATGCGGCTTTCAGGCCAATACCCAGACGAGAGGTTTTCTGTCTGAATAAGAAAGAAAATAACATGTCTTTAGTAAAGTCTCGTGTTTTATGACACGGAAAAGTGAGTGGAGAACAGCCTGTGGTTCTGCGGGAAATACCTTTTATCTTTTGTCGTCAGCATTTCCTGTCCAAAGAAGGCTTTGTTTTTTCAATTGAGGACAAGAAACCGATTATGCTTTAAAAGCGAAAACGTTTTATCCTTTGAGTAAAACAACTGAACATTGATTTGGCATTGGCAGCTTACTGATCATTGACCCCACACTTCGCATTGCTAATGAACTGGTTGCCAGCATTGCCACGGTTATTTGGCTTCGTTAGACCAGCCCCATGGTTGATTTCTACTGTTTTTTATCGCTGGTTGCCTATTTCTTCTTGGCTTTGTTCCCACCGGCTGGACACTTGTTTTTGTTTTGCAGGCAGCAAACGAAAAACGAACCGGACCAGCTGGACGTGCAGTCGGTAACATATGACTTCTAATCGATTAATTATGATTTCATTCCTCACATTTAAATTTTCCCGGATCCTTGTTTTCACCAAGTCGTTCTTTTCTGATCATGCTGATGCCAGTAACTTGTAAAGAAATTCCTAAAATGTAACGACAAAATAAAGCGAAGCACAGGCTTATTCGACCGCCCGCCGTTAACCTGCGATGTTGCAACTCTTTCCATTAGATGGCTCCTCGCAAACCCAACGTCAAGTGGAAGGCAAGCACCATGCACGACGCCGTGCTCGCCGTCAGGAACGGAATGAGCGCTAGCGCCGCTTCGCGAAAGTTCGAAATTCCGCTGACAACGCTGAGGAAAAAAATCGCTACCTTTCGCATCACTGTCAAGCCGAGCCTGCCCTCTGCTGTACGTGGACAATCTGTTTCAGTTATTTTTATTTTTGCGCAACTTCACATTTCTGCTCGTGAACGCCGTTGCATGTCGTAAAAATTTCTTGAATGGTGAAATTTTAAGGGAGTTTTTCTGCGTTTCGACCGCGCCGTAGCGTCGCTTAGAATTGTGGTGTACCTCAACTTTCCTCATTGTTCACGGTGTATTATTATTGAATGATTTGCTCAAAGTCACCGAAGGGTTTTCGTTTACAAAGGAATAGGTAGATTACAAAGCCGCCACCATTTGCTGGTCCAATGTTGTCGAGTCACGAGAGTCATTTTTAATTTTTCCGACTCGGTCAGTGGATTATTAGTTCGAAACAACTATCATCAGATCTAATCATCGTTTTTAGATCAAATGCTGCTTTTTTAACTCACAACGGGTGACCCCAGCTGGGATCACGAGTTAACAAAATGTGACTCTTGGCAAGTTAATCTAAAATAGATCAAACTCGATTCGAGTCGTATCATATAAGATGTGGATCGAGTCGTCCGATAATTTTCAGGAAACGTAACATGAGTCTTGCAACACCCAAGTTCGGATTGAAATTTTTTATAAAAGGACCTTCAGCTTCAATTTGTTTGCTGCCTTTTGACCACTTGAAGCAGCCTCAGTTCATGAGATATTGTAAACAGTTACCTCCACTCCTGGTTTTATTTGCTTTCCAGCTTTAGTGAAGTAAATCTTGCGTAGGCTTGATTGTGTTTTAACTTTCACACAACTTTATTATAGAATGTCAAGCCTGGTGAACGTAATAAAGGTGGAAGCACATCCGGGACTTTACCGAAACCTGCGGCTGACGTTCAAGCAAAAGGTGTCGCCCATGGACACATACCCAAAGCACCGAATCACAAAGAGTCTGCATCCGATTCGGAAATCAGCAGAATTAAGGTTGATACTAACGAAAGCGTAATTCATGCGGGAAACTAACACCTCTGTTTGCCGGTCACGGTGTGTTGCGGTTAACACGACTCTGCAAGGAAAAGTTAAAAGTTATCCTATCCTCAAAGTCATTATTCAAGCCCAGCGTTTATTTCAACCTACAAATGATTACTTCTAAATAAGAGCTGAAGATGCTTGCTTAGTAGGCGAAAAAGATAATTCGGTAAAGAGCATAGCATCTGATTCGTTGTTGCGGAAAGATTTCGATAGATGCTGCAAAATAAAAATGTAGAAATAAACGCTGCAAAAGGGTACGTACTTCTAAAAAATGTTGGCAAAAGTGCGATTATTTACTTTGCTTCAAATTTTGTGAAGACATTTGTTTTCCCAGCGTAGCAACCGCATTGTTTAATCTGCACTGCTTCTTTCCTCCAGTGCCGCGTTCCTGGCTGCAACAAAATCTTCCGAAAGGAATCCGCTTTGCAGCAGCACCATCGCCATTATCACTTGCAACGCTACAAGCTGCGTGATCAAGAACAATCAACATTCCAGAAGAGGAAAGCGTCCAGAGAAGATCACCGTGCGTAGCGTTAAAATCTCATTGTGCGAATGTCTTGTGCGGCCTCTTGTTGCTGTTATCTTCCGACGGAATGTTGTTCCGCGTTTGTGTAAAAATCACGTCGGGCTCGACCCGGGTGTCATTTGTCAATCTTTTCCCATGTGCATTATTAAATAATGCGCGAAAAAATGATAATTTTGTCGAAAACATGTCTCAGTTGTGGTTGAGTTTCAGCTTGCGTCGAAAATTTCGCGGCGCGCGCGTTTCAAGTTCGGCGCCGGGGCGATGCAGTGAGTGAGGGGTGAGGTTTAGATTCTGTGAAAGGCGAGCCTTACCTCATCAGAACAGATCGAACTCGAATATGAGCGCTCTTGCTGAATGGACGACTGTTCCAGTTATTTGTCCTTTGTGACGTAGACAATGCGTAGCTGACGCAACGCACCGTAGTTAATACAGAGGTGACAGTTTTTGTGACGTAGACAATGCGTAGTTGACCCAGTGCACGACAGTTATTGCAGAGATGACAAAGTTCAACGTTTCTATTTCAGTGCCTGTCAAACGACGCGCATCATCCGACCATTGCGCCACCGCGTCTGTTTCGCCGAAACGAGACGCCGCGACATCGGGCGACGACCGTGGCCCGCGCAGTCGCGGGGGGAAGCCCCCGATCGATCGAATGAAGCAGGATATGAAAGTCTTGCAAGAGACTTCTGAGAATGACGCGAATAAGGACGTGGCTGACAAGTCGCCTGCAGCTCCACCCATGGAGAAAGGCAAGTTCGACTGGACTGGTGGAAAACTTTTAACTGCATTTCTTTCTACATGGCTCAGTTTTGTATTTAACCAACCGCACTCATTTAGCTCTGTCGAAAAAAAAATCCAAACTGACTAACTTTTTTCGATTAGCGTAACAAACGCATTGCTTACCGCGAGATAATTCGCCCGTAGCGCCGCAGTTCGTCGCGCAAATCGCACGTCGTTTCGCTAGAAATGCGAGCAGGCCTTTGCAAAAGGCGGAAAGAGACACGCTGCATTGTCTTTAGACACAAGTCAGCTGATCCTGAAAGTTCCTATTTTCTGCGCGCAATTAACAGAATGTTTAATTCTGAAAGGGTTTGCTGTTCGCGTTGAAAGCTCGGCCTAAACTTGCCATTTTTTCTCTTCACGCAGATGCACCAGCAACAGAGAAGAGCTCACCGCAAGATAGGTTTGTTCAATGAATCGTTTGTCGTCTTTTTCTGGAGTTGTTGAAGAAAGATATGATAGCAGCCAAACTGGGATGATCGGAATATCAGTTTTGCGACCAAAAAAATGACCCATGTCCAGCGAATACAAGCGTGATATCGTCTAACGACGTGTAAAGCCTTTGCTTATCGGACGCAATAGGGCAAGGTTGCACTTTCGCCTTATTAAGGTCAAACTTTGACTTGATGACTTAAATTGACCGAAAGGAGACCTTGGAAAGAGCCTGTCGTGGTTTTCACCGAGGTGAAACGGTGATTGTAACTTGTCGATGACATGACAGCGTGTGCTAAGACAGTCCCGTGTATATATTTTTGTCAGGTTTTAAGCCGTTTTCCAGGCTAATTTCGATGCAAGTGTTTTCAAGCGTAAGCAAATTGCACGGCGCAACTTCTGCATTTTTCACTGCCCAAATAAAGGCTGCACTGACACACGTCTGAGTGGCACGCAGAAATAGAAAAACCGATAGCAAAGTCAAGACAGCCTTGTTCTTTTATTAGCAGTCGACAATTTTTCACATTTGCAATTTACTGATGAACTGTTTTTTATTCTCCCGCGTGAATGTGGGTGGTAATAATCGAATGCTAGGCATCATCACAACAATAAACGCCTGAAAACACAAACTATTAAAAATCCGACCAGTTTTTGCCGACACTACTAAAAGCATGTTGGAGGAAGCTCGCGGTTGCGCTGGCGAACAGGCCAAGGAGGCAAGGTTAGTAAAAGTTCATCAGTTGCACCTGTATAAAATCTTTTGGCTGTTTAACAAAAAAACTGCAGCTTGATGAGAACACCTGGACATTTCCACAGTTTCTTTAGCTCATCTGAAGAAAACCTTTTTTACTACATTCTGCAAGTCTGTAGCACTGGCGTTGCACCTCATTTCGTTCTAAGACATGTCTTTGCTGGCTTTTGCACTTGTGGAGTAAATAATACTGTTTTGTATGGCTGCTTTTTTCTGCAGTTTTTAAAGCCGTTAAAAACAACATGTGGTTTAAATGAAGGCCTGCGTCTGTCTTCTGCTCGCAAGTCAAACATTCTGTGCGGAAGTGACTTTAAGCATAAGCTTTAATTTAAGGATAAAATTTAAGGAAAAGTTGACGCCATAAAATTTAAGGAAAGTTGACGTCATTGTGAGTTTAAGCAAGAAAATGATCTCTGATGTTGATAAAATGTTATAGCTTGTTTTCTCTTAAAGAATGCATTCAAAATCTGTTGAATAGCGGAATGCTGGGAACAGTTCTGCATGATCATTATAAAATCTAGTGAAAGTAGCAAATGCTCCAAAACAGAATGAAATAGATCATGGATTGTGTTTATTGACACAACGTTACGTAGTCAGCGATCCATATCTTGAGTAAAGACGACCACTCCCATCCAAAGCAACACTGTTGTCAACCACGAATATTTTAAATGTGTTGATGCACTTTCAGCTAGAGTACGTTTAGACGTAACGTAGACATCATGTGGTTAACTTCTGAACGAGTTGGCTTTCTCAGCAGATGACGCAGGTTAATTATTTTTCGATTTGTGACTAAAAACCTGTGGCAGTAGCACAACTTCCGAGTTACACTGCAATCGGTGTCCTTCAGAGATCATAAAAGATTACTGTGCACAAACGTAGCAGTTGCTTATGACGTTCTAAAACGTTTCGCCATACCAACAGCATTGGTTAAATCAAAATATCAAAAGATTGTTTCAGCTTGAAGTGATTTGCTCACCAATGGATGATAGTTTTATTTGTTAACAGACTCACGGTCGTCATCACATCAACTTGTACAAAAGAAATAGAAAACGTGGCAGCAGACAAAAAAGTTGCAAACACAATTAGAATGCAAAAGCGCACGCACTACTGAGAACGCTTAGGGAAGCTTACGTCAGCGCCTGCAACAAGATAGCTCACATCAATCCACAGAAATAGTTAGCACTTGGCGAATGAAGTTTGAAAATTCGCACGGTTGAATAGATGTGAAGAAAACTTGTCGCATCAGCACAAATGTCTCAGCAAACCGTTCGATCTCATGAAGATGAACGGTATAGTATGCAAATACCACATTCAAACATTATAATTGTTGACTATACGCAAACTTTACTGTTACATCGACTTGCGATGGATATGAAACTAAATGGATGTCACTGCAGTTGAAAGTTGAAAACAGTGCATTTTTCAGCGCAGTAGAGTGAACTTGTTTTTGGATGCCATTGTTATCCACAGAGCATTACACCCAAGTATTTAACCCGTTCGGTAAACTCGATATGTGCCGGTTTGAAATAAGCCCTGTTGTGTAGCAAATTGTTCGCATTTCATGAGGGAAATATGGACCACCTGGCTTAAACCGGTAAAAAGCAAATGCATGTGCATAATAGACACAACGTGTGTCCGTTAGGCGTTAAGATCAATTACAGGTACACGTGTGACATCAGTAAACAAGGCGTGGTTGAATAGCATATTTGTAGCAAAACATTCAGCTCTGGTCAAGAGTTTGCAAAGACAGCCAGCAACAACATAACAAGGTACGGTCACACTCTTTGGTGTTTCAGATATTAGCTGTCAAAAAATTATTTGCTATCACACTGCTATTAAGGTTCCATCCTTTGCTACTTTACAACCAGGCCAATCGTATTACATTAAACTGCGATACGTCTTTCGCTTTGCACAAACCCATGGAAACAAACAAAATTATGCGTTTACACTAAAACGTGAGGAACGTGTACGTTCAAAGCACTGCATCAACGTTTGTATTTTGCAAACGGTTGAAACATTGCAAGTAAGGAAAAAATAAATAAAAGACCCGACATATAGAACTTCACCTTTATATTAACATAATCTGTAGATCGGCACTTAAGCGGCAACCTTTATCGGCTGCACTGTATATGAAAGTCAGCAGAAAAGTAATGAACTGGCTGAAATGTCGTTTGTCAGGTGCTGGACTAACATTGTTTTCCACTGGTTTAGAAAGCTTCTAACTCGTCAAAAGTTTCAACTCTATAGGCCTCACAAAAAGAGCAAACGATATTTTTCGCCAAGATTCAATGCCGCCTGTTGCAGGAACGATGCAGGAAAGTAATATCCACATCGTTATACTTCCAATCATGTTTTGTTTTTTTGCAATGTAGTTTAACTTCGCGTCTGATGCGTTGGGGAATATGGCAATGATCCGAATGGCCAACCCTTGGTGATATTGAGACCACGTTGTTGAGAAATAGTGGCTATCGTTTACGACCCATTGGTACACAGTTCATACATTTTTGTTTCTCTTCGTGATATTTATAGCTTCTCTGTACCAGCCTGGAATTTGTGGTGATTATCGCACCGTCTGCACTTGTGGTGTTGCACGCATTGCTTACTTTAAATCGTCAACACAGAGTGATGTTGAGCTTGTCGGAATCGTGTACCCTGTGTCGAATGTCATTGTCGGCCACCGATAATGACGCATCGTTTTATACAGACCGTAATGTTTGACATTTGTTGCTTCTGCGGTTTTGATTATACGGTTCCTCTTCGTCACCAGTTTGCTGGTTGCTACGAGACACTTGCTCTTTCCGATCTATATTCTGCTTTACATGCATTGCAAACGCATCAGACTGATATGAATATCACCTCATACTCACGGGCTGCTGACCCGCGTTATAAATGTTCTTCTCTCAGTTTGCCCTATTAATAGATGCCACAGATCATTGGTTTTCAAACTGTGGGCCACGAAAACATCTTCAGTGGGTCGCATATTTGTTTTGAACCAACTATGTTCCGTACGGACTTCCGAATACAACCTTTCCGTATCTGTTCGTACGCACTCATCATAGTCTAACGAAATGTAGCCATTTTGCTTTGTATTTTCAATGTTTAAAAAATCGCTTATGCCCTACAGTGGTTGTAGATTTTTTTACAAAACATTTTAACACAATGTGAACCACCAACCGCTTTTGTTAAACATGTGGGCGATGGACGAAGGAAGTTTGAATATAACTGCGCTAGGTTATCAAACAGTATAACGGCTGCACCTTATACCAACATACTTTTGCTCTGTAGAGCAGCTCAACAGGATCGATAAGCTGACCTCATTCAGGCTGCTTGCGGTGAAACACGAGAATGCCAAAAGTTTTCTGTATGAAAGTAGAAGATTGCTATGTTCGAAATGAACTGGTTAACTCCGTCTAGCTCTCACCAAGGAAGCCTTGTATGTAACGCTCAACAGACAAACTGCTTAAAAGTTGCAACGCACGCTATCATCGTTGCCGGTTTGGTCATGAACCAGCGCTCCTGTCATTGCCAGCGACTTTCGTATTCTCCAACCTTAACAAGTTAGCCAGGGGTGCACAACCTGCGTACCATGTGGTCTGGAATAAAAAATTATGCGGCCGTGCACATGTGATTCAAAGTATAAGTTATGGCTGCTGTGCATTGATAGAAAATCTTTTGTCTACTGTATGAGGATACTTAGTCGAAAGATGGCAAAACAGAGGTGTGGAAGCAGGCCAGGCTCAGCGAACAGAAGCAGTTAAAAAGATAGAAATATCTTCAACTCACTGGCGGCCGCAATTCATAAAAATAAACGGAATGCTGCAGCCGGCAACAGCGAAAACGTTGTGCACCCCTCAGTTAAGCTCAACGCGATGGCATTTTACTGCTGGGCCTGGACAAACATTCCCTCGGTAGCAACAAAAAGAGCTCTCGAACTGAGGCAAAGCGGGTCTTTGCGCTAAATTTTACACGAAAAATGTGCGTGAATCTATGCTCCAGTGCGCGGAGATTGATGAGTTCTTGATCGCATGCACGCACGGACACGGTTTTGAGCTCAATGAGAATGAAAAGTGTACAAGAGCGAGTTAACTCCCACGCACCAGCGGCAACCAGCTTTTAATGAAGGAAGATTTGTCTCCCTAGGACCGGTTGTCGACATCGTTTGTAGATTACATTTGCGGTAAGTCAACAGCTCGAAAGTTTACTTTTCATGCACTTTTGCAGGAAGAAAAAAATCCGGATAGGACCACGCTCACCCACTTCCAAAGAAAACGCCGAGGTTTGCGCTGATTGGCCGATTCGCTCGTTGCGTTTGCGCAGCCCTCTCGCGCGTAACGACCTGCTCACTTTCTGAAACAGACCGCTGCCAGCGTACGCTCGACGGACGAGTCGGCGAAGGCGAAAACCGAATCGGACACGAAAGGCGTGGAGATCGTGAACGAGGACATCATCAACTGCGTGTGCGGAGAAGAGGAGGAGGATGGTTACATGCTGCAGTGCGAGTCGTGCCTGACCTGGCAGCATGGACAGTGCGAGGGGATTGACGCCCCGGCCGAGCCGAGCAAACAGGGCAAAGAGAACGGACAGAAATCGCCGCAGGGCTACGTGTGCACGATCTGCCGGAAACCGCCCAATGCCAGGAAGTAAGTTCGTAAGTTTTTACAGGGGTACCAGGTAATCGAGAGTTGACTCCGTTTGAGACGCGTAGAAGTGCTGGTTCTGTTAACAATATGTAGGTTTTGGAAAATACATAGCAAAACAAACCTTATCTCGTATGTTTTTCACTGGAAGCGTAAATCGCATATCGGACTAAACTTTATTCCGACAAAGGAGTTCGGGCATTTTCTTGCAAATAGGAAAAAAATGCACTTTCATTCCTGAAATTGCTTGCGTTTATTGCAAACTTGTGTCCTTTTCATGTGCTTGATGCCTCATCAGCATCCTGATAATCTTCGATTAGGACAACTGCAAGTGGTCATTCATTGCTTTGCAATGCAACCGGAACCATGTCTCGACTCTTCAGCATCTTCTATTCCGCTATGACCGGTTGAAACTCTCAAATGGTTTTCAGCAATGAATAAGAGCAAAAGTTCTGAAAAGTTTCGCCTGTGCCAGACTTGCGAACGAACGAAATACTGTCTCGTGCTTCGCAGATCTACACGCGTCAAAGGCGAGGGTGGAGGCGCGCTTGCATTGTTGCAAGCGATGTGGGGAGGGTTTCAGAACACAGGCCGAAAAAGATCTTGCTTGAACACTTAAGTTTGTTTAACGCCTCCAATCACTCCCTAGTCACAGCAACATGTCCACGCGCTACCTCCAGCTAATGAACTTGAACTGCGTCTCAACCAGGTCGTGGACACAATCGGCCAACATGCGTTGCTTATTTTCGGTAACCCAATGTCATGCTTTAAAAAATTCGCGACGTAAAAAAGCACGGAAATTGTCCATTAAACCGAAATCGTGAAAGTGAAAGTCGCTGCTTAATAATGGTTGTCAGGTCGCGCCTGTACGAATACAACAACGACTTCCTGACCAAAGGCCAGTTGCCCGATCTCGTGAAGCTCGGCGAAAAAGACGACCCGGCCAAGTCGGAACCAACAGGCGACGAGGAACATGGTGCAACGGAAAGAGAAAGTGCTTTTAAGCAAATAATGTTGGTGAGTTTTCTGTGCTGTCCGTCGTCATCATTGTCGTGCGAGGAGGTGCTCTGCTACGGGCACCGCTGATAGTGGTGACGCGTGTTGATATTGGCGTTGGAAATGATGGCAAGATACAGTATGTTAGATTTTTCTCATTTGTGTTGTGCCATGTTTTAACCGCACCCAATGCCGTGCATGCGTGATTTAAGTTTTATAGAGCAAAATTTTTGTTGTAATGATCTCATTTCGAAAATTTTGTTGAATTCTTCCATGTATTCTTGATTTTAGATCTTTTTTGCAACTCATAACACATGTTCTAATGTGTTTTTGGTACCACTGTTAATCAAAATGTTAGATTGGTTAAAAAAAAACACTTTTTATGCATTCAGGTTGTTTATGGAAATTAAAGACTTGCGCAGTGCATTTTTCTTCCAAAACCAGTTGCTTGAAGCAACAGGCTCCGTTCGCGCAAATACATTCACAAGCATAGCAAGAAGGAATAGTGCAGTGACGCGCGCAATAATTTTCAGGCGAGCCACCAGTTGATGGAGGAGCTGGTCCGGATGCAGGAAACCCTGCACGGCATCCGGCTCAAGGCGGCCATCGCCAATCCCGACAAGAACCATCCGCTCTTGTCGCTGTGGAAGAAAGCTCCGCCTGATGAGCCAGCAGTGACTGATACTAGCGCCATGGAAACCGCTTCCGACGCTGCCGTCGTTCCCGATAGAGTCCAACCGGCTGAAACGGATGGAGCTGAACCGTCCTTGCCGACAGTGAAGACGACCTCAGAAAAAACATCTTCCGAAAAGCAAGGTGAGAGTTCAGTACTGCTTGCCTGTTGATGGCGGCTTTGTTTCGATGACTATGTCATGCACGTTTGAAGGTAATTGTATCGTTCGAAGTCCAGTCGTGAGCTTGACTTTGCAGATTCGAACGAGGCTTCAAACAGCGACGAGGCGCCTGGAAACGGTTCCGTACTGCAAACAGTGAAGTCGGTTGTCTTGCAAATGATAAGATCCGTCACCGGGTCTTCTCCATCTTCAGTCCAAGGATCACCTCCCGCTGCCGAAGACAGTGATGGAAAGGACGGCAGACACGAGGAGAGCATGGATGTTGACGAAGCTGGTTTGTTCCTTGTGACTGTTGGCTTGCTGGCCGGATAAACTTTTAAAAAAGCCGCAATGTCCTCCGGTGTGATTTCGAACTCACAGCCCTCCATCCCAGTCAAAAGTCGGTTCCCCACCTGCATAGCAGCAATCAATCAGCTGCGGGATATTCCCACGTCAGCTTCTCTGTGTTGTGCCGCTAAGTGTGTTTTGCAAAGCGGTTCTGGGCGAGATAACATTCATTGGTATACGAAATCAGGCGTGGTCAGGTACTGCCCCTTGACTGAAAACTGAAGAAAAAGCCTTGTTCGCCAAAATGTTGATTCATATCCATCTCACCGATCACTGTTTATGTTAACAACGATGTTTTTCTTGTAATCATGTCCTGTTTTTAATGACCCGCTGTTCGTCACACCGCGTGTGATGTCACTGTCGGACATTCAAACAATGCGCTACCATATCCCTCTGCCATTAGGCGCGCTCTCGCTCCTATCGCTGACGCGCGACTGCGACCTACAGAGCGGTTTTCGGCTTCTAATGAAAAGTGCGCGGCCAACTTGCTGACGCACTTTTCAGTTGTCTTGACACTCCCACGCGCCGGCGTAATGGATATATGACGTGCGTTGAACGAAAATCGATCGGCGGACAGTTTGGATGTCCGGCTTCTCGTGTTCGGGAATCCCGGGTGCGCTCATGCGCGCCGGGCATCAGAGCTCCGACGAAACTATTAGCATTGCAGCGAGTTTTGCAAGCTTTGATGTCTGTCGGGAGTTTGCGCAAAAACAGACCTATCTGAAGCGGCCAGAGGGGAATTCAGTGGCAAGATCAAGAAAACAACATAGTGCCCGTGTTGTTGTCGCGCATCAAGCTCTGAAGTTGATTGGCAGATGTTGTTGTTTAGAAATCTCGGCAGTCCCGCGACTTTCAAAACTTCTCACAATTTGCATAATTTTCAAGTTACTAAGAAAGTGGTGCACCAGGTGGTCCACTTTTCTGTCTTGAATTTCTGGCTCCAAGTACTTTCATCAATTCCCTTTTTAAGCGAATTATTGCTTACCGAGGTCTGTCTACCATCGAAGTTGCCTTATGTTCGTAAATGTGCACTGTAGTGCAATCGTGACTAAGTGCTTAAATACCCAACCAAGGGAGCACTGAGTTCAAAGATTCATTTTCGCGCGTAAATACTGTTTGGATGATGATTTTTGCTGCAGACGTCAGCAATGCAGCGGTTGCAGGCTTCTCTGTTACGTAGCATTTTCAACAATAATTAGAAGTAATTTGTCAGGCATGCAAGTGTGTTACTTTGTTGTTGTTAACATCTTTCAATGGAAGAAATTTCTTGTCAACTGAATTTTTTGGAATTCACATCCGGTTTCGCCATCCGGTGTACTGCGCGCGGCTGAATAATGTTGATAAAAATATTGCTGCAACGCTCTTGACTGGGAATAAACTTCGCACGTTGACACGCGCGATGATTCGCTCATGTTTCCTCCCCACAGACACATCGTCGAAGGCCGCTGAGTCTGTCACACCCGAAAGTCTGCCCGAAACGCCCGCTGCTGCCTCGTCGACCGGCACCGGCCGCCCGAGCGTACCTGACGACTCTGAGGCGAAAAAGTCGCCCGAGTGCTCGGCGGAGAGCGGCGTTGTGGATGTCAAGGTCAAAGGTCAAAGTGATCCGAGCGACATTTGGAAACCAATCGAAGTGAGTTGCGAAGCGTCGACGATGACGTTTGTTTCGCGGCCGCTGCGAAAAGTACTCGAAACTTCTTTCGCGCGCTCGTTGCCTTCGCTTTAACGTTGGAAAGCTTTGCTGTTTGATTGCGACTTGAACTCTTACCACGCGTTCGTACCATACTGTAAGTTCTTATTTTGTTTGCGAACGTCCAGTTCACGTACTTGGCGGCCTCCGTGTTCCAAGGTTGCACTGTTGAGGCCATAACTTGCCGCTCGGGTTGGATTCTGCCTCCACGACGAACGAAATTGTTAAGTTGACGATAGCGTTGACGTTTCATGGCTCAGTGTGGCAGGTGGCTCTGATTGTGAAGCTTCACACTGAGGACCAGGGGGCCGCGTAACGAATCAAGTGAAATCAAATGCAAGCGACGTTCAATGTAAGCGACGGTCTCGCTTTCTCTTGAGTGAAGAATCTCTTCACGATCGTGGCAGCTGATTGCGACACCGTCTTTGGTGATCGGGCCATTGCTGAGTTTTCTTATATTTCGATGAACACTGTCGTTGGTTAAAGCCATTAGTTCTTCTTCGTTTACACGTTTTTATGATTGTATCCTAAAAATTGCATATTCTGTGTTTTCGAATTAAAATTTGCACGTTGTTATGCGCTGATTAGTGACACTGTACTATTTGGACGAGATGGACATGTAAACTTAGCGTCAAGTGCAAAAACGTGCAAGGATGAGGTTGCAAAAAAGACGAAAAACTTGTAAATCTCGCAGAACACGTGGCTAGAATGTTCTAAAAGTGCGTAGCAGATACTTCATTGACTCGTGGTGTTGTTTCGCAACCTGCTACATCTCCGCTTGTGCTTGACTGAAACGCGGCTCGTTCTTAAATATACTTTGTTGCCAAAAAGATAAAACGCGTACCGGGAAAGACCCTCGCTGAGTCGCCCAGCCGTCGCCGCTCCTCGAAATCGGACGACGCCCAAGAGGAACTCCTGATTCGATGTCGCGGTAACCTGCTCAGCCACATCCACAAACTGGAGGAGAGCGTGGCACAAAGACTGGACAAACTCGAGCAATACGTTGCAGGTGCGTTTTGCTCTGTCGTGGTCAGTGGCGACTCAGCGCAGGCGAGCCGTTCGATCTTCCGCTTTCAATTTTTAAGCTTAGCCCTCGGATGCGATGCATTCCTTATTCATTTTCATTCAGCCGGGTTTTTGCAAAGGTAGCGCGCTGGCCTTTCGCGGTCGCTTGCCCGGAAAACTGGTTTAGCCCAAAATGTCACCGCTTTTTTTCGGAAAGGGAAAAACACGACGTTTTGGGAGGCAGGAAGCTTCTCTGCATAATCTGGGCGTTACACTTTTTATCTTGCACACTGCATTATTATAGTCCTCCTTTTGTTGTTTTGACTTAAAATTGAAATAAAATTATCGGTGGTTTTGTTTTGTTCTTCCTAATGATCGACCTTGCTTCCACCCAAACCAAAGTAGCAGCCGTATTTCTGCCCATTGTGAACCTCAAAGCTCTTACATTTTAAATAGAATAACATGAATTTTGCTGCCCTGTGTTCTGCTTCCCACCGCTTAAATAAACAAAGAACTGCAATAAGCTTTTCTATGACAAATCTGATGCAGTGAACTCGTTTCTGCAAAACGAGTTGGCAGGATCGGTCGGGTCGGATGTTTTCGCGAGTAGGCGGGTACAGACTCGCTGTTACTTTTACGCCGGTTTCCACAATAGCGTGCGAGCGACCCAACACCACCCGGCACCCACCCCAATTTGTTGATCGGATCTCTTCTCTCAAAAGATGTTGTAGGCGTGAAGATTACACTGGTCCTTTAATTATTGACGATCATCAGGAGCTTGTTTTTCGTTTGCTCGGTTCTCTTCCGGCGCATACTTAGCAAACGACTCGCCGTGTTGTTTTAGAGTCAGTCATTCTGCTTCGTAATCCAGCAAAGTTTTCTCAGTGCCCACGTGATCCGTCGATAAACATCACAACAAGTTCCCGCGTCACGAGCGCGTGTGAAAACGGCGAAACACGATTTTCGCGCTGAAAACGCTCCGCTTTTTTGTCGACAGCAATCCAGACCGCGTACGATCGGCACCGACAGATGTCGCCGTCGTCGTCGCCGCTCAGCGCGTCGCCGTCCTACGATCGCCGCTTGGTAGAAATGCGGAGCGACATGGGAGCGATAATCGACGACCTGGACGCCGTCAGCGAGATGCTGTCCAACTCGTAAAGTGAACTCCTCCGCTGCTGCGTCAAGTCGCGCCACGCCTGGCAAGCGACAAAGCCCACGTCAACGAACTTCATGCACACGCGAGGAAGACGTCGTTCACCCAGCAAGTAACTGTAGGGAATTACTCCTCGCCTCGACCTACTGCAACTAGATGCCTGGGCGTGGCGCTCTCTGAGTGCGCGCGATTGCCTGGTGGGTGAGACTGGAAGGCGCGATCGTCATTGTCGCCCCAGCGCGCTGCCCAAGCAACCTCGACAACACTTGTATATCGTAACATTTCTGACCTGTGGGTTCGACGTCTGCGTGGGGATTCCCCTTAAGCGCGCTGTACAATTTACATCTTACATCATACGTGAATTTGCCCAGAGGTACTGTCTGAGACTGACGCTCAACTGAAGCTGGAAAGCGTGACAAGAAACGACTTGGGTGTAATGCTTGGCACAAAATAACGTTTCGTTTGAGTCTGTTATTTAAGATTTGTTGTTTTGCATCTTGTTTCTAGCTCGGCTTCATTGTCAGTCGAACTGCTTTTCGCTGGGCGGGCAAGCCTCGATGCTAGTTTTACTGTAATTACTGCCGTGTCTTATAATACGTGGTTCGCCGTGTAAAAAATAGTATTTTTTGCCTGAAGTGCTTTCGTGACTCGGGTTTCTGAAGAGAGCCTTTTCAAACGACAACCGGTCAGGGATTGTTACGTTCAGATACGCGCCGGCAACGCACATCGTACGGTAGCTTCTTCGACACAATCTCACAAGCAGGTGGGTCTGGCGCAGGGTCCGGAACCTGCGGTACGCGTGCCACACACGGAACGCAGAAGCTCCATGCTTTACATATCGATTTTATGATTCACACAGAAGGTATATTGACCTTGACTTGTATAAAAATCAAGCCTGTAACCATGGGGGTCTCTCCCCCCAGAGAAATTTTTCGCCCCCCTTGGAAAAATGTGTTGGACATAGTTTAAAAAATTTGATGCTGAGATCCTTGTATTGGCATCAAACACATTGTTGATTTAGCGTAATTCGCAGTGTTGTCAAGCGTATCATACCAACCAATCACCCGCACGCGCTGTTTGTCAGAAATAAGGCCGCGTAATCCGCAAAAACTGACAGAATGTCGCACCCTCGGAAAAAACACATAAATCGAACGTCATCGAAGCTGAACAGACGCAGGTGCTCGCGTGAAAGAAAAACCCTTTCAAGTTGCCATTAGCGATGAAGGCTGAGTGCGCAGACGAGATCCGCTTTGAATTTTGACCTCACTTCGCTTCTGCGCCGGAAACGTAAGAGCGAATGTTTGCGAACGTAAAAATTTGCTTCTGAAAGGAAAGATGACGTCGGGTTTGGGTTTAAATTTCGCTTTAGTTGCTTTTCGCCTGCGCGGGGCAACGTCGTTCGAACAATCGCTTCACGCTGCGGGGTCGTTTCGCTTCACCGATCGCAACGACGCGGTTGGTCGGAAATAGATTTAACGTGTTGATCCACTCAAAGCGAATTGCGATTCCCGACCTGCCCAGAGCTGAGCTTGTCGCTGAACCTTCGCGCAATTGCTTGTTGAAGTGTCACTCAATGCCATAGTCGTGGGACGAGACGTGTTTTGCCAGATGTAAACACGTGTGTAATCGATGCGAAAATTTGGTACACCAAAATGAATTTTTTGTGAGTTTAAGGACAACGCAAGAGAAATTTTGGCGAACTTTTTAGGAACTATTTACGTAGCTTGACGAGTCAGTTGTTCCCACCTCAAATGGCGAAGATACAGAAAAGTTCAAAGCGTTATTATGTTCCATGTGTATTTAGTATCTACGTGAAAGCTCCTCATTTTTCTAATCATAATGACATTTCAGTGATCCAGAACAAACACGATTGACATGTTCCTGTTACAGCCATGAGTCCAATTATAGCCCTCAGTAATTACTGAGGCAGAAAACCAGCCCATATTTTGTCAACTTCGTTTTGCGTTTTTCAAATTGGTTTTCCGGCGCATACAGTCGTAAAACCAACGCGCACCGCAGTCAACATTGCATGTTTTTCGGTGCAATTCAAATATCACAGTATTTTGTTAGTGCTGCCACAGCCTCTGGCGAAAATGAAGCCAACGTCCGCTGCACTGAAGCAGTCAACGCAACGTGAGCAGTTGCAGGCACAGGGCTCTGAATACACAAGACCTGGGCTATTTTCGGCGTGATCAATAATAATAGCCTAACACGCGTGCCGGGCCTTCGCAGCAACGCGATTTACAAGCTTTCTGCCTGAGCTTTAAACAAAAATCAAACTCAAATAAAATGTGCTTGAAACAAAGATTTCGATAAATGGTAAGACAAGCGAAAAGTTGTGAGTGGTTAGGAATAAAACTTGCAATTCACATCCGGAGTAGTTTCGTGCCGTCGCTGCAGTTCGAAGAGTGCACAGAGTGAAAAGAGAAAATTGCTCAAGTCAAGAACAAGGTTAGTCATCAGGAAAATAGTGCGAGCGACCCTGGCTGCAGCATGCTCCAATGCTCATTAAACACCGTGTGCTTAGTTATTCTTGCCCATGCGATCAAAAACTCCCGGCATTTCATATGTTATCGTTCATCGCTTAATCTTGTATGAAACGTGATGGTGGATCCCGTGTGAATTACCGTGAGTGAGTTTTCCATGCAAGCTGGATTTGGTTTTCCGTCACAGAACGGTTTTACATTTGATTTCAGAAGGCTGCTTGAAAAGCGGTACAAATTCAAAATCGCGTATTTTTTCGGGAACGTCAGCGCAAGATCGGCGACGTTCGAGTGTGGCAATCAGTGGCGTGGGGAGCCCAAAAATTTGGGGAGTGCAAAATGTTTGATTTTAGGCGAGTAACACTATTTTGTTTTGAAAAACGCCTCTCAGAGCAGAAAATGACTATATTTTCTAAAAATTTGAGGGCATGGCCCCCTGGCTACGCCTATGGCGACAATGCCATTTCACAAAAACAACTTTTTACTGTTTTTAGTCTGAGTGAAACTTTTTGAGTCTGAATGATACTTTTCCACGCAGAAGCGCATTGTCTGGAAAACTAACAGTTCATCGAGCAGCTTGGGTTGCAGAGAAAAAGCAATTTGCAAAACCTTAAACTGCGCGTTTTCGTCTTACAAGCACATGTGATATCACTGGTGCATGCGCTATATCATTATACACGAACGGGCAATATTGCATCTCTCATGGTGGCTTATGTGAGACACTATACTTCTTAGAAACACTTTTGCCTAACAAAATTGTAATAAACTGTCGGCTGTGTGTGACAAAACATAAGCTGCCATATGTTTGCACACACACATTAACATTATGTTTGGCCCGTAACAAGTTTTGTGTGAGGATCACATCTTCAGTTTGATTAATAAACAAACAGAGGCTCTGTGGTCCACCGACTCAACAACTCCAATGTGAAAACTGTTGCACATGCACAGGGAAGAATGAAAACAACGTTTAGTAACACAACCTGCGCTGTAATCAGTGCGAAAGTTTTGCCTGTTTGTTGTTAGAAAGCACAGACATTCGATGCTCTGATGAAGTGACTTCCACATTACGCCTGCTTCCAGATTTCGTTTTCATAGCAACAAACGCCGCCTGTCTGCCTCAAAAGTAATTGTATATTGTGAACAGTAGGCTGCGTGGAAATTTCCATGTGGCAATGATGTCTAGCCAGCACATATAATGACGAAAGAGAGCGTGGTTTGACGTATGTAGTTAAAGAGCTACCTACGTTTTCGATTAAAAGGTTCAACTTGCAAAACGCACTCAATTTCAATAATACCAAATCTTTGACGGCTGTGACCGTCAAAGATTCTTCCCTGGTTCATAGCGAAGCCAGCCCAAAAATTTGGGGGCCCATAATGTTTTATTTTAGGCGAATAACACTATTTTGTTTGTGATACCGCCTCTTAAAGCACAAAATGACTATATGTTCTAAAAACTTGGGGGACCATGGCCCCGTAGGCCCCCCCTGGCTACGCCTATACAGTGGGCTATGGCCCGCAGGTTGAGAAACCTGGACAAGACTGTAGAGAGCTTCCAGAAATTAGTCAGAAAAGATAGATTTCCCGAAATGAAAGATTTCGCACGAAAAATGCACCCGATGTTTGGAAGCAAATACGTGTGTGAGAGTACATTTTCTACTATGAAACAAGTTAAATTTGAAAACACAAATCGAATGTCAGACGTAACACTGGACTACAGTCACCGACTTGCTACTACTAAAACTGGTATTGATAAAGGAGCGATAGTATCAGAGAAGTCTTGGCCACATACATCCCACTGACAGAGATTTGTAATGAATTGCATTGCTTTTTGCTGTAGTGTAATAATTCCAATGATGGTCCCACTATTCTTCCCTTTTTTCGTTTCAAATGTTGCGATTCTGTTGTTTTATGCATCATTTTTGTCGGAAGTGACCCGCAAATTTTTGTAAAATGGCCCGTAGGTCAAAAGTAGTTGGATAACGCTGTTTTAGCTTAATTAGACCACGTGCTTGGAAAGGGTGAGAACCCTTTAGTCTAAGGCCGTTATTATTGCACATTTTTATTAAAAGATGTTATGCTTGTTAAAATCACAAGTACCTTCTGTAACATACACATTAATACTGAAAATTTTCGAGGGAATTATGTGGCCCGCGGGCCTATGTAGTTGGACCACGCTTATCTAAAATATGTTTTCTGTTTTCTGTTCAGCCGTGTAACAGTTGCTCTGGTAATCCAGATATGATGTGTATGATATGAAGGTCTCAGGTGCGGTTATACATTTTTGCGTTGGCCTGGGCATAATGTTCAGTTTAAAATTTATGTCAGCCCACCAAAGAGTTCACCGTGAAAAGAGGAAGATATGTCATATTTTAATTTACTTCATAAAACTAGATATATTCGCTCTATGCAAGCACAAAAAATGTGCTCCTTTCACTAGAAGCAAAAGTTTCTGGATTAGAACATGTACTCACAATATAGTGAAAAGTGAAGTAGGCTACGCATCTTTGAATAACCCACGCAAAAAGGTAAGTAGACCACCTGTAACCTACACAATGGCAACTGAGGAATGAAAAGGTAACGATGTTGTAAGCATATTTTTCCGACCAAATTTTAAGTGCTCTGGCAAACGTAAACTGTGACGAAACTCAAATTGAAGGCAAGTTTACCACAAGACATTCAGTATAAACTAAAACTGAAATCAAGTGTATCTGCTTCTGTTGGAATCCAGATTGAGAAGAAAAGAGAACTTTCTGATCCTGTTATCTAAATCAGGTTTTCCGAAACTGGGTATCACGGACTGGTGGGAATCCATGACGACAGGAAAGACCGTGGAGATATGACATGAATATGAAAAAGTCGGACATTTCAATTGTATCCAGTATATGTACACTGTCACAAATAATTACCACTGTGATTCGAAACTGAAATGATTTTGCAAGCTTTTACAATCGTAAATCTAGGTTTTCGCATTCGTAAGTCTTGGATTACTTCAAAATAGCTCTTTCATCTTCCTAATTAAGTGCTGTGGACGAAGATCCGTTGTTCTCACGAAAAGCAACTAAAATTTGATCGCTTTTTTGCCACTGCCTACGCGTGTGAAACAGCATTTTCAGCTCTTAAAAATGTGAACACAAAACACAGGCCAAGACTTACCGTGGTCACTTGAGTTACGAGTTTGCCTGTCAGAAATAGCTCCGTGAATTGATCAAATTGTGCTGTAAGAAGCAGCCCCATCTGTCCCATTAATGTTGTCAGTTTTGTACAATAAAACATTTTTTAGTGTCATTTATTTGTCATTTTACATTATTTTTCCGCTTTGGTTGGACGGAATAATTGTTGTGACCAAGGGCGTACGCAAGGGGGAGGTTTGGGGTTAAAATCCCCCCCTTGAGCTTGATATTTTACAAACCTTTATTACCTGCGCAAAGGAAATTAAATGTTTTCGCATACTTTTTGCTTGTTAATTTGTCGACTTAATGCAAATACCACGGAATAGATTTGCATGCAAATTTCAAGGAACATTGTAAATGGGCCAAAAAGTAATAATTAGGTTTTGGTGAGAATCAAGGTTCTCGTCTGGGTCCAGAAACCATCTCACCACTTTTTGCAGACCTTTCGTCCACCACGCATGTTTAAGATTGCTTTCCGCGATAGTTCACTTTATCCAAAATAATTTTCTTTATTTTGTCTGCTATGGTTGATCAGCGCAAGCGCTGACCGTATTGGCTACATTACCAAATTCTGTAGCATGATAGAGCTGTTGCACGAGCTCAAAAATGGCAGTTGTTAACACAGAAGCATTCTGGCATTTGATAATATCTCAGCAGGGGAAAAAGAAAACTATGTTTTCTGGACGTCCATACATAACAAAAAACTGAAAGGATTCTTGCGTACTTCATGCGCATTCTAAATTCTTGTGTAGCAGGGTTGCCAACATGGCTTTTTTGAATCCAGATTTTGCGATTCTGGCTTTTTTTGAACACCTTTGGCTTTTTTGGGAAATAAAAAAAGCCAGAAAAATTTGGCTTGGCTCTGGCAAAACATTGTCTAAGCTGCGTGTTCATTACAAATCTCTTGCGACGAGGGTCTATTACCATGCAGGGTGCACAGAATATTGCAAACATTTTACTGCTGCCTTGAAATGATCGATGTTATTGATAAAAAACACATGCACGACAGTATAACTACGGGGAAAGAATATGCTTCTAACGATTGGACTTGTGCTATATCAGGTTTTATTTTAAGGCGTTTTAGGGACCTGGTTCGGGTCCCTAGAATTTCAAATCGGGTCCCTAGAATCAGAGAAAATTATGATTGGGTCCCTAAAATCAGAGAAATCGGGTCCCTATAATCAAAGAAATCGGGTCCCTATAGATCCATACCGGGTACCTAACATTTTCCTTAAAAAAACCCTGGCTATATCGATGTTCTTGGCGAGTTTTAATGTCTTTTTTGTGTGGTTGTGCATGTTTTAGGTGTATATGTCTCAAAACTGCTATCTAGCTTTTTTGGGACAAGGTCTGGATTTTTTTGGTGAAGACAGGTTGGCAACCCTGTTGTGTAGTTTAGCAAGATTCGATCTTGCAAACCGGAGTGTGCGCCAGCCAGTACAGCCGCACACCTATGCTCGACTGCTCCTGTTCGACGAGACATTAGCGCAGCCTCATTTTGCCGTTGTAAATTGCTCTGACGCAGTGATGAGTGTCTTTTACTCCCCTTTTTCAACAGGCAGCCGAAATTTTGCAGTTATGATCTCCTGTGTCGCAGCATTGAGTTTATTTTCCTCCTATATACTAACTTGATGCACTGATAGTTTAGATTCAGTGCAATGCCACATAAAATAAGGGGAGTGCGTGTAGAAGAATATGCGTATTATGTCAACAAATTTCGCCAAAACGTTGGTTTGGAAAAATGAAACTGACGTCAAATTGTGGCGTCAAAAAGAACGCACACCACAAAAAAGACCACCATATGCCACGGAATGAACTCCCCTTATGAAAATTTTCTGCGTACGCCACTGGTTGTGACATAAGATCTGTGGCCGAAAGCATAGCCAGCAGGGGTCCAACGGGGCCATTGCCCTCCTCCCCCAAAATTTCTAGCCAAATGTGCCTGCAGCGCCGGGGAGCTCATTTGGAGCACATTTTTTGAGCGCCAGTGAAACGAAGAGTTTTTGTTGTACAGACTTGAAACTTTGGAGATGTCTGCTACACAGGCTTGACCTAATGTAGATGAAGCTTTGTGTCAATCTAAATAAAATTTTGGAAGTTATTCGATTTTTGGTGATGACCGTTTTTTTGTGTCACCCTGCATCTTGTCGTTTTGAGCTTTAAGAGGCGGTGAATACTGTTGCTCGTTTAAAGTCAATGCATTTGGCCAAAAAAACTTTTGGGCTGGCTACGCTACTGGCCGAGAGAAAGCACATTCACAAATGGGGGTCCGTGGTCCAAAAAGTCTGGGAAACCCTGGTCTAGAATAGGTAATCCTGGGAAAACCACTTTGAAAACGAATTTTTGTAAAGAAGCGATATTACACGAAAATTAACGAAACTATTGTACTCGATTTGCGAGAAGGATGTGACAGCTCTGGCAATGTTTACACGGGCCGAGTTTTATACGCTTTCACGCTCAATCCCACGACAACAGAGCTGGAGTTCGTATCACAATAAGCCATTGTTCAACTTCTCTCCTAAAAGTACTGTGACGTAAGCAACCAGATTTCAGATGTCTATGGAAAACTGCGTAGACAACGCTTTCAGATGTCTCTGGCAATGCCAATGATGCCGACTATCATTTTCTTCTTACCAGAAATACAGCAGTGTTGATAGAAGTCGTTGATCACACAGGGATAACTGTGTCATCAAATCGTCATGACGCATTGCAGTAGCTGCGTCAAAATCTTAAAAGTTCTTTCGATACTTTCAAATCTTTGTGCTGGGTATTAGAAACACATACTTCATGGCGAGCATGGTAATCGCAAATGCGTCGAAGTAGGTCCCATTGTATAAGTTGGCATGGCTTGTCACTGCGACAAAATATACACTTCTTGACAAAAGCTATAGAGAGTGCTAGTTTCTGAGTATGTTTGGAGGTTTTGTGCAATTCAGTCTCTATCAATCATTTCTAAGATTTTCGAGTCACTGGAAAAATTTAAGGATTGACAAGCTTTCCAAACCTGCTTCTTCGAGGAAATCTATTTACTTGAATTAATTTTTGAAAACGTAATTCCCTTTTGAGAACAATTATTGTCAAGTTAAAAATCAGGTTTGGTAAATGTTTTTGGCGACCGCCAAAATCGTCAATTGACCGCACTAATCACCAATTTGACCCAATCGATTGGATTAACTTCTTGCTTGGTAGGTCCTTCGGAGACCGCTTTTATGCCACAAATGCAAAAACATTTTATGGTTTTGCCTTGTACAGCGGGAGCAGGTGGCACACAGATACCAGCAAAGAGCGGAAGCTCCCTCTTCAGTTGCACTCAAATCATCTTACGTGTATTAATTATTTTTCACCTCTTCCCAAACTAATACTCTATACCAGCTTCCAATTCTACATCTACTTTTTGTGTATACTCAGCTGAACATGAACACACTTCGCACATATTAGCGCCAAACTTTTCTACCTTACATCTAATCTTCCGTGCCAGTAAAAGTATAACCTTTGAATAAACACAGAGCAGTACAACAAATTGAAAAAGTGGAAGTCATGAAAGTGAAAATTATTCTATTATTCAGTAACTCTGAAACAGATGCATCATAAAAACATTTAAAACGATTTTATGTTCAACAAATTCCTGAGTGTGTTTCTACTGCACACCTGCTGGCCCTGTAAAAAGTTTGTTTATAGTTCAATAACTGGAAAAGGTGCTTTACAAAACAATGCATTGGTTGTCACAGTAAAATTTTTCAACTCCAGTAACGAAAGCGCATGGAAGTTAACTCTGTGAGTTAAGCAAGTTAAGCACCAATGCTGCATGCGCTACAAGTGCAACAGGATCGCGTATAGCTACCATCGGTTGTTGTTATGAGGTACAAGCTTGGACGTTCGTTGAAAGCGCGGTCCATAAAACAGACTTGTTTTCAAGCGTTTTTGGCTAGTTGTTTGCTCTTTAAGAAAAGCACGCATATTCTTCAATTAAGCCAGCTCGTAGAGTGGCAAAGTATTTTTCGAGAAAGCTATCTTTTTCTAAGACCTTTTACTAAGAGTGAGAGAAAGCACACAAAAACCTCCCCAGAATTTAAATTTTTCATGGATTTCAAGGGACTAATCACTCGATCAGTTTCCGTTTGCGGCCAAGCCCACGGGGCCAACATTTCTTTCTCTTGTGGATGAACGCAATATGGTCCTTTCCCAGGAGAAGGTGTGGTGAAGAGGCGAAGATATAAGCTGTATGACAACCGTGGCAATGAGAATCATCACCCCAACCTTACCATCTGTTAAAAGAAGAATAATTTTACATTTTTTGTTGTGGTTGTTGCGAGGCACCAGCTCTAGTGGTTGCATAAAGCCTTGATAACAAAGTTGGATATTGTCCCCATTGCTTCTAGGACAGTAGAGAACTTTGTGACGAAATTGTGTCTTCGTAAAATTTGCGTTAAATGGAAGTAGAGCTAGCAACTTTAAGACATGACCGAAGTAAACTCGTTCAACTCAGGCGCGTAGCCAAGGGGGTGGCAATTGCCCCCCCACAATTCCGAAAAGTTGCATCAAAAAATATTCTGGTTAACAAGCGTTTAACGTGTAAGCCAAAGAAATACTTCAGTGCAAATCAGCGAAACTGCTCAAAGGAACCTGTCTCAGTTCAGCTTTTAGTGGAACCTGATTAAAGCAATATGATTTACCACTTGTCCATCAATCAATCAAAATGTTGTACACAGGTGTAAATGCCAGAGAATACATATTATGGTTGACCTTTACCTTACGCTTAATCACTGTGTGGAAGTTGTTGATAATGAAATACAAACTTGTATCTAACCGTTTGTAATGAATAACCGCAAGAAAAATCAAAGACTCATGTTTTTCGCATCTGTTTCTGGCGCACCAGCTTGTTGAATCCCACCTAATGGTGGTGTAATCATTTCAAGACCATCGCAAAAATTCCTCTCTGGGAACTCTGTCTTGCTACTAATATAACTTATCCATCATCAGCCTCATAAACCTTCAATGAAAACCGTAGATTATTGTACAGTTTTACAATCAATGCGTAAATATGGCGGCAATATCCATTTTATACGCCTTGAAGCCATATGTGCTCGTGAGTGCATATTTTCGGGGATGAAAAAAAATTTTGCCCGAATTTGATCTTGTATTTCCCAAGTGACATATAAACAGCAAGTCTTAATGTTGAGACTAAAACGTACCATTGTTAACAAATCAAGGTGTCTGCATGCCTATTACCAATTACCGAGGTTCAAAGTCGTACGCCCTCAAACAGCAATCAATATTCTGCGTAGCCACATGTGAACAATGCTAATATTTATTGTGTTGAAAAATGTTAGCTAATTACAAAAAAATCGCTCAAAAGATTGCTGTTCATAACACCATGTTTTTGTATACATTCTAAACTTATTCTTCCAACACGATCATCCTAATAGCTAAGATCTGTTCTTCTCTAGCACAGATGTGTGCAGTTGTGTTAGCCACAATCGCATTCAATCTGGAAAAGGAGTAAAATATCAGGTTACGATCTAAAATATTACACTGCTGCAAACAGGTCAAGTCTCAAGTAAGGAGAGGGAAAGGAGGCAATTCAATACATTGCATATAGCTTAGCCTTCCACATTAGGCAAACTTAATTGCAATGTGTTGTACTTAAAATACTACAACTTACTTAAACGTTTACAGCAGGGGTCACCAACGTTGTGCCCGCGGGCGCTCGAAAGGGCCAAGTAGGTCGCCCGCGGGCATAGGCGTAGCCAGGGGGCGCCATTCGCGTCAAATTTCCAGCATTTTTGTCGTTTTGTGCTTTGAGAGGTGTTGTCCCAAACAAAATACTTCAGCTCGCTGAAAGTAAAAATATTTGGTCCCCAAAAAAATTCGCGCTGGCTATGCCACCGCCCGCGGGCCTGTTCTAAAGATAACATTAGCGTGAACAGTGTCTTAACATTGCGGAATATCTTCATTGTTAATACTACAATAATTTAAAGATAAATTGAGCAACATTTTTATTTCAGAAGTATGTATCAAACTAGTAACTCTTCGCAATAATCTGAACACAAGAAGTAGCTCTCAGCTTCAAAAAGGTTGGTGACCCCTGGTTTTCAGCTTCTAAAGTCACATTATGAAAACCAAATATCCACTCCAGTGTAGACAGTTAAATGAGCACTAAGCACAGCATGCTAAGAAAAAAATAGCAATATGGGACTGATAAAGGCAAATCCTGCACCCTTCATGATCAACTACCTGGGAATGTGTACAAATGCACATTTCCATTGACAAATGGCTTATAACCTCAATAAGAATATTTTATAAAAATAGCAGTGCTTTACTGGACTGCATTAGCATTAGTGAATTATGCAGTGCAATAAATAGTACAGTTGCTACTGTTCATGAAAGCTTCACTTCACAGCATTAAAATTGAAACATTAAAATTTGGCAGGATACAACATAGGAAATTCATTACATGAAGCAAACGGAAAATATGATAACCTAAAAAGTATGAAATCACAGCCACATTACTACTACACAACACATTAGCCTACAGCTGCAGTTACATAGTTTAATTCTGTTCATTAATACTTCGCGGTAACAGATCCACACTTGCAAATTTGACAACATCAAGCAAGTTTGAAAGACGAAAACTTCCCAGTATCATATCACAGCTACACCACGTTACTAGCAAAAAACGTGTTATAGCTACATTTTAGTTGTAGCTTAAAGTTTATAACAGCTACAATTTGAGGTTTACAAAAATTAAGGTTAGATGGAACAGTGAGTTACCACTACCTGTTCCTAATCAGAAATGTTTCTAGCTCTACCCAAATGTGAATGAGGTTGTTTCAGTTGTCCCAAATTTCATTTGGGCTGTTGTAATTTGAACAAACATTTATTATATATGCAAATCTGAATGAAACCCTTCCAATTGTACCCAAGTTTGAATGAAGGTGTTTCAATTACTAAATATGATTGAGGCTGTTGGAATTTTCCCAAATGATTCTAATTGTATGCAAATTTCAATGAAGCACTTGTATATTACCCAAATTGGAATGAAGCTGTTTGAAGTTCTCCAATAGTGAATAAAGCTGTTTGAGGTTCCCCAAAATAGAATTAAAATGTTCCACTTGGCCCAAATTTGAATGGAGCTATTGCCATTTGACCAGAGTTGATTTAGTCTGTTGGAATTTAGCCAAATTTTTCCAAATTATGGAAACATTTCTAACTTCACCGAAGTTGTCCCAATTTGCCCAAAATTTCATTGAGGTTGTCAGAATTTACCCAAATGGTTTTAATTTTATGCAAATTTGAATAAAGCTGTTACAGTTAACCCAGACATTTCTAAATGTGCTAAAATTTCAAAGGAGCTATTCCATATAGCACTGCCTTGAACAAGATATTTGAAGTTGCCCACAATTGAACAGCCCACAAGCTGCTGCAAATTGCCAAAGTTTGATTTGACTGATGGACTTCACCCAAATGTTTCCAATTTATCTAATCGTATTTATTTTCACCCAAGCTTGAATCAAGCTTTTCTCATTTGCCCAGATTTACTTGAAGCTGTTGGACCGTACCCAAATGCTCCTAATTTGCTCAAATGTTTCTAATTTTACCCAAAACTTGATTTAATTTTTTAGTTGGCCTAAATTTGATGAAGGCTGTTGGAATTACCACATGATTCCAGTTCACTCAAGGGCACTATCTATTTTGCCATCAGGGGCAAAAAAGAATGACAAAATAGTCCTAGATTAATTTGCCGTTTTGGTCACTATTTTGCCTTAGTTAGGACAATAGACACTACCTCACTTATATGTGAACGTAGCTGCACACTTTGCCCAAATGTTGAAAATTTTTGCCCGAATAATGGCCAGTTTTTCAGCCTTGGGGATGTGACCGCATCCCCTGCATCCCCATGCCGTACGCTTATGCTTGAAGCTCAAACTTCGTCTTTTGAAACTGGATTGCTTCTGGACCCAGAAGCAATCCAGTTTCAGAAGTCTTTTTTATTCCGCAATTACGCCATAGACACTGTTTGGCAACAATAGCGTTGACATCTATTTGGAATGATTAAACATGTATTGTGACGGTTCAGTCACAATTATGTGGAGCCAACGTTTTCATCAGTGATTTCCCATCACATTTCGGCGAGGAAAAAATCAGTCATGTCAAGTAATCAGAGTGCGACCTGCCCATCGTGTCAAAGTGTTTCAACTTTCATCTGCTGTTAATTGACTACCTGTCCTACAGTAAATTTGAAAGTATTCAGCTGCAATGGGAAGAGTCAGCAGCAAAATCTAACGTAGGTGGAAGATGCCTTTCATTTTGTAAGTGCCGAGGGTAACACTGTCACTACTTACCAGATAGCTTGCAATCTGCTTTCTCGATAAAGCGTATGTGACTAAAACGAAACTAAATTTAATCCTTTTTCCATCGATTGGATTTTGTTATTTAACTACGAATGGATTTTTAAAAAGACTTCAAGCTGTTACGCTAGAATGGCTAAATCAACCAACCAACTGTTGTTAATCTGCCGGGACAAGTATATTTCTTAGGTTTACTGCAGAGCAGTGGTGATAACCGATTGTGGCTTCGTTTTCGTAAATACACAACTATTTTTAAACTTTATGCACATTGAGTGGGTCAACATATCAAGTTTGTTAGAGGACAGGTGTAACTTTCCTCAATTTACAATAATGTAGTTATCATATTTGTGAATCATTTTTTAACTCTAAATAGCTAGCTAATACCTAATCGTTTCTGGGAAGCAAGCTTAGTGCAAGCAGTGTACACAAATGCTGTGGCAGTAGCATTTCCTAGCGTTTAATGACTTAAAATCCAAACATTTTTCAAACGCGTTGAGAGACTCTTGGCGTTTACGTTTATCAGCTGCATACGTCAATTAGTAGCTCAAGAATTAGTCGACAACAGGATCTACGGCCTACGTCCTATATGCGCGTAACGTAAGTTTTGCAGAAGGCCTACTTCCGGAGTCGGTGTCTTAGAGCGAAGTCGCTACCAGTGATGGATTCTCGCGACTTGATTTCGGTCTGGAGACTCGAGACCCATTTTTGCGAGTCTCGGTCTCCAAAGTAGAGTTGTAAGTCTGGTCGGGTTCGGGCTTAAGTTTGTCAAAATGTTTCGGGCCGATTTCGGGCCTGTATACAAAACTTTTTTATACCATTCAGAGTAACGATTTTTTGCTTTCATGAGTTATATTTATTGTGCTCGCCATGGTGACTTCTGTGAGTGAAGTGATTGTGACTTTTCTTCAGCTAATTCTATTTGGCAAACACAGCTGCGTTCTTTTGTTCTCTGCTGGGATTAGTCTCACACTCCTTTCGAGAAGGCCACAGCGGTGAGGAAATTAGCACGCGACAGCATTACTTCGAAGAGACCAATCACTCACGCAATTCTTGGCTTGTTTTAAGAAATGACGGCCTTCTAACAGGATTTTCATGCCGCAGTTGCGCTTATCTTGACTCACTCGGTAAATTTGGCTTTCGGGCCTAAATCGGGCTTCAAAAATAAAGGTCAGGCTCAAGCCGGATTCGTGCTTCAAAATGAGGCCCATTTACGACTCTGCTCCAAACTTTTAGGTCTCGTCTCGGTCTCAAAGGCTGCAGGCCTCGGTCATAGGCCTGTTGTTTGAGATTACTGCAACGATATGGCATAGGAAATTTCTGTAATTCAACGTGCTTTTTGTCTGCTGTATCTGCAGGTGAGAAACAAGCAAAGTAGATAGGAAAAATGCCAGAAATTCGAAAAAATTTCAAATTCGAAGTGGTGATGACATGTTTTGGAAAATTTTTAGAAAAAATATTGCCATAATCCACAAATTTTCAAGTCTCGGTGTCGGTCTCGAAACTCAATTCTTGAGTATCGGATTTTTTTAGTTTCAGTCTCGCAGTTAGGTCTCGTCTACACCTCTGGTCGCTACTCGGCTTCGATTGAACGTATGTGTTGATGTACATCAAAAGTGTGCAAATATAAAAAGCGCAAGCACAATGCTGGCCACGATGACTTCTTGCTCAACTGCAATATTGGCTGTAAAAAAACATGCTGCGTACCGTTCACTTATAGCATCGAGATTTTCACAAGTGGTTTTGCAGAAAAGTTTTACGAGCAAATGGTTGCTTTCATCCAGAGTAGAAACTTGGAACTTCACTAAATGCAAATTTTTAAAACTTTCCACTTCAATGAAAATAGACTTTTTATTTTCCGACTCCAATCTGAACACAGTTATTCACGAAACGAACGCAAGACAAATGCACGTTTCATGGATGAGGCTTTGAAAACAAGGGGCATTAAATATTTAACTCTTGAGACTTGGTTGTTGTTTGACCCCCCTATCAAATTTCTGGCTACGTGCCTGGTTCAGCTTCGGGGCTTTTTCAGCACATTCGAAGTAATGTTAGTTCTACTGCAGTTATAACCAGACCAGTACGTTATGAAACATCTTGAAGAGTTTGTAAAACGACAGAAATTTCAACGTAACATTTTTAATGGTGATGATCAGTGGGAAGGTTGAGTTGTGACTTTTTTGTACTGTATTTTGACTGTATATGACTTTTTCAATCACAAAAAAAAACTTTCTTTTCCGCAAAAAAACGGCAACTGTTTAGCCGGAAGAGTGCAGAAATTTCAGCAAATTTTCGATGAAAAATGAACTCGATTATCCTTTTCAGGGAAAAGTTAAGCAAAAAACTGACGTCAGAAACGAGGGCTATGCAGCTTTTTTCAAAGCAAATGGCTGCCGTCCCCTTATGAAATGTCTCCCATCACGACTACTGTATGGTGCGATGATCCTAGTGATTGTGACCCTATAGCTTACAGATTTTCTATAGAGAGGTCTGTCTGTTTTCAACAAAAGTTTTGTTGATTGTCAGTGCTTTTCTCAGGGACATGATGTTCAGATAAAAATTATTCCAACCGCCCTGAAAACCTTAATCAAAAATTGTTTTCAAAAACCTTTTGGGCATTGCCTATTTTCAGCTTATCTTTTATGATGTGAAAATGTTTCTGCAAGCGTAGACACACGCAGCTTAATCGTAAAGGAAATTGTTACCTTTTTTACTGATCACAGGCGACTGGAATCAAAAACTGAAACAGTGCGCATTTTGCGATTCAACTAAGCGCGCGGCTTCTAAACCCTATGCATGTAATCACACCCTATTGCTTTAAAATTCAAGGTTTCCCATTTAACTGTGCTCTATCCCCGGTGTTGACCGACCTTTTGGGGTCCCATGTGTGAATCTGTTTTTCTCGGGGCTCAACCTTATGTCCCATCAATTTTTCCCCCAACTAGCACGCAAGGATAATGGGATAATGCAAAATGAAAAACATATGACTTTGAATAATGGTTTATTATACAAAACTGACAACATTAATGAGACGAATGGGGTTGCTCGGAGCTATTTCTGACAGGCAAACTCGTAAGTCAGAGTCCATCATTAGTCTGGCCTGTATTTTATTTTCATATTTATAAGAACTCAAAATGCTGTTTCACACATGTAGGTAGTGACAAAAGTCAATAAAATTCTAGTTGCCTTTTGTGAGAACGAGATGAAAGGGCTGTTTTATTGAAACTATTCATTAAACCTCGATCACATGACAGTTCGGCTAATTTTTCATTTTCGTGTCTATTACGTCACAGACGTGCAGTGCTATAATCACTGTAAACAACTTTTTGACCGCAAATTTTAATAAAGATGGCGCAACAACCAAGATTTACGATTGCAAGAGCTTGAAAAATCATATCAGTTTCGAATCACTGCGATAACTTGTATCAGTTTGTATAATTAACGATGTATATATTCGATCTTTTTACTTTTTCTCATATCTTCACGACCCTTTCTGCAGTCGTCACGGATCCCTAGTGTACCGCGGACCACAGTATGGGAAATCCAAACGCGTTTTAAAGACCCTTGCTGTTATTGACTGCGCCCACTTCTTAGTCTTACATCAGACGTCAACTGTTCCCATACACAGGAACTCCGGTGACAATGTCTCTATCGAAGTTTGACCCCACCTTAACTTTTCTTTGCATGAAACCAAATTAATTTATTGATAATGTCCCTGTCTTTCTGATATTTCATGTTGTCGCAAGAAACAAAGGAACTTAAAATATTTTTGCAACTATTTTGTCTCAAAAGAATTAGAATTCCCCAGGTGGAAGTTATAAGTTGTTAGCAAGTGTCGTTTTCTGCAGCCTTACACGATCTCGACTCGATTTGAACAAGCTACTAAATTTTTTGATTTTCTCTACTGCACAAGCTTGGATACTAGTTATTGTATCAAAAGAAGCAAAAAAAATCAGATAACCATAAAAAAGGTTCTTAAAGATTGTGATGTTCACAGATGTCATTTTCAGCCTATTGGGACTTATTTAAAATTGCAATTGTTCATGCCATACAGGAGCAAATCTAAAGTGTTGATCTATTGATCAAAGCACATTTTGAAATCCAGAAAAACATCTCCGAATTTTTCTTTGATTCCACCATCAAGTCTACGAATCTCAGCTCCACCACGCGTGGGCTGATGCTGCATTTCGTAGAAAAGTACAAGGGATCGATCAGAAAAATTTTAATAGGAAATCGATTTCACGTAAAATTAGTCATCCTCAGTCTTTATTCAAACAGCTGAGAATGCGTAATTTTACGTGAAATCGATTTTCTTTTAAAATTTTGCTGATCGATTTGTTTCTTAACCCCATTGTGGACCACACTTACTTGAATATAGATGTGTACAAATTTGAATCATCGCAAAAAGACGAAAGCAGAGCACAGTCGGCTGAGTCCTAGAAAGCACGCAGAAAACCTAGAGTTTTTAACTGAAAGTACAAGGGTTTTTCTATTTAAACGACTGCACACTGAACTACATCTACGAGTATAGATCAGAAAAAATCTGCTCTGCATTTTGGTAAATGGTATGACGAAAACGCTACGTCTAATCACCTCCTTTGGCAATCTTGAAGGGTTTGCAAATAAAATACGACTAAGATTTATTGAATGAACCAGTGGTGAATGTAAAGTTATTGTGTACTGTATGCCATTGAAAAGAGCTTCTGTTTCTGAGGGATATATTTACATTTCAACATCCGCTTTCACCAACATTTAAGGAAAAAGATCAACCTCTCCATATTGTAAATCGATATGAGAAGACATATTAAGCGTTGATACAATATTTAACTTTCAACCCAGGCAGAGGGTGCACCACATTACTAGGAATGTTTTATGATTTCGACAGAAGGCATGAACGAGCGTTGTGTGCCACTCATGACCACGTATAGAAACATTGCATCGGAGCGTCTTACAGGGTAAGAGCTATTTCGTTTTGTAATGACTCGCTGAAAATCACTGTTATCTGTTTGTCGGACGAGAGAAAGCGAAGATCCGCCGTTTGTTGCAACAAAAAAAGAAAACGGAACCGTTTTTCTTTTGACGAAGCGATTCGTCGATTCATTGCATTTAGCACACCCATTAATCAACAGCCCAGTGAAACTGCTTCAGCGTTTTTCTCGTGAGAAGGACAGTGCTGTGCGTAACGAAATAAAACCCAGTGGTAAGCTTTCAGAAGATTAACGGATCACTGGAACCGGCTTTGGGGCCGATTTAGAAAAGCTTGCTGCACTTGTACCTAAGCAGATTTTCGTTTTGGTCAGACAGACAACTTCCGCAGAAAATAGTATTTCAATGATTACAATGCGGATATGCTGGTAACTTTTTATAGCTCTAGAACTTCCGTAAATACTGTTAAGTGTTGAGCACTTGACGTAAAAGAAGCAAATATTTTCCAATAAAAATTTTAAAAATTTATCATTTTGTGTCAAGAAACAATGTCCAAAAATCTGCTAGTGTCCAAAAATCTGCCAAAATCATCTTCAAATCTGCCAATCCAACAAGAAAATGAATTGGTGGAAAAAGACCAAAAAGATAAAAAAATCCAAAAGAGCTAACAAAAAACTAAAATTACAAATTTGGCCTCAAAAAAGCCAAACTGGTAACACTACTTTTTAACACGGCGTAGTGAATAAAGGCATCTTTTAAAATCGGCTCCACCAAGCTCCGAAATTGTGAGAGTCGCGCAGAAAAAAAGACGCGCTACGAAAGAAGAAAGGATTAATGTGCCCGCTGAAGCCAACAATGCGGGAGATAACTTTGTGGGGATGTTGGGGTGAGCTTTATGCCGGTCACGCACAATTTCTGTTCTTACCGACCACCTTGAATGTCAGCGGAGAAAGGAAGTATTTTCAGCAGGGTTTGTTGTCTCCAGATAGTAAAGTGTTTGAATGACATTCCGCCAGCTAGGATGCTTCACGCGAAATGCTTAGCGAGGTTTGGACCGAAGAGGGAAGTGTGAGCTTTAATTGTTCAAAAGTTTTAAGATTACAAAACTTCCTGCTGTGGAAGGGATAGAAGCAATTCACTTGAGGAAAATCCAGCGAAAAATGAAAGGTTGTGAAATGCAACGCAAAAAAACAACGATATCAAGAAACTCAACGCAAAACTGTAACTAAGCAGCGCAGTGACGTATGCAGCGAATTGCGCAATATCGGCTCAAACTGCTCAGTTTTGATATTTGCGCAGTTTTGGCATCGCTACATTTTTATTGCAGCCGGACGCTAAGAGGATTATCGTCTAACTTAGGAAAAAAGGGTGAATTGCTTTGCTCAAGGCAACCGTCTGGATATTTGACAAAGACGGATCAGTAGGCAATTCTGCGAACGGCGAGAGTTGGGAGTAATGGGAGCCAGTTTGGTGAAAAGAAATGCGAATGTTCGCACAGTGATACTCATTGCACTTGGCGTCGCCTACCTACTTCTGGGGGCTGGAGTCTTCAGCAAGATCGAGCGGCAGAAAGAAAAGGAAACCAAAGAAATATTGGAAAAGGAAGAAACGCAAATTAAGTAGGTAACTAAATTTTTCATATCTAACAAAAAACAGCTGAAAAAGTAAGAAAGTGCTCAGAAAGTAGAGGGTTAATGAAGTCTGCTTGGTCACACTGTTGAGAGCAGCCAATTCGTTTCTTTCGTAAACGTGACGATTGTGCACCTCACGCCTACGAGTAAGATTTGAAACGTAAAATCCTTAACCAGAGAACTCCAGCACCAAAAATAATTTTGATAGTTTTAAGCAATTTCTTTCGTCTGCACCGTCAGTGCGAACATGCAACTTCTAACAGGACATTATTGCATTCAACACATTCGTTTTCTTATCTTTGAAGTGATCGGTTGTAAACAATGGTCACTGCAAAGTCAAGTTTGGGTTAACATTATTTGTGAGAACGTAGAGAGCTTAAATTGTTGACGGTAAATAAACCTTCCAATGAAACCAAAAAGTGGGAGTAAATGACGAAACTCGGCAAGCACTCTCTTATATCTTAACATTAGTCATCAATATTTGGTATTGGTCAAGATAAAATAGGGCTTTTGATATGATTTTAGTTCGATGATTCCGAATCTAAAATCAGATTTTCCAAGCCACAACAGGCTTTCGAAACGTTACACTTTCTTGCACTAATTAATTCGTGGATTGGAAGTCGTCGAGAAGAACGTCATGCAACAAGGGGTCTGGGAGTAGGAAACGTTTCGAAACTACTGGCCTGGTCGCTATAGAAGAACAGATCTTGTCTCCTCGGCTAAGTAACCTAATGATCTGTGTTTGCTAAGCGAAAACCAAGGCCGTAGCATGGCTCTCGCTGCCTTCCAGTCCCTATCGACCTCTCCGACGTTACGGTGTACGGTAAACACGCACTGAGAATGCGCGCGTGAACATACTAGTCAGAAAAGCGACCGCGACAGAAGACAGAATAAAAACATCTCACGACAAAACAGCGTTAAATGTGAATGCTCCCTGAAAACATCCGGAACCGAGCAGCTCGCCACGAAAGTTGAGGCCAGCTCGTTGACGTATCGCGGCTGCTGCGTCCAGAGTGTGTTGGGTCAAATTTCAGGCTAGAACGTGCGAAATCTGAAAAGGCAATGTTCGAACAGTTAGAAATGCACAAAATTGCAACTGGGACTTTGCATCCGCTATGGATGCTTTCTGTAAATTTCATAAACTTCACGCCCATTTCAATAAATCATTTTGAAAAGGGCCGCCTGTGCTTGCATCTCCTTCGCACCCTGGATAGAGTTTATGATAGAGTAGTGCCATGTGAGTAGGCTTCGGTACAAAGCCTTTTAATAACCGGTTATTATTCAAGTATTTATTGAACTCGCGGTCTTCACAGAGCAGTGTACCGTATGCTGCAAATACCTTTTATGTACAGTCACCGCAAAACAGCTCGTTTCAGTTCATAGCCTATGGGGAATTTGTCCAGAGCAGGAGGTTTTATAATGTTATGTTATCGATCAGCAAAAAATTTTCTGATCGATTCCTTGCTCACACCCATCATTGAAAGCACATACTTGAATGTTATGGATTGTAGCTTGTTTACCCTGAAGATTACTCATCGCCTTATGTCGCGTTGCTTGCGGCATAATCGGTTTTTGATTGAGCGCTTCGTCAAACAGCAAAAGAAATGGAGTGAAAAGATGCGACCCCTTGTTTTGCTGCTCCTATTTATTCGTTCACGTTGTTGGATCGAAACGAAGTCACTTCAACTTACCTGCAATTTTGATTAAATTCGTCTGGCAGAACGAGAGTTGGAAGGCTTCATTTTGGTTGACAGGTTAAAGAAAATTTTGCGCACCGGTGCTCATTAAAATTAACAAAGGCCCATAAGAACTGCGCGTTTTCCTACGTATAACATACCAGCCAATACGATTAACGAACCTTAAAATGTGTTTTTTTCAAACCAGTTGCACAAAAACCAGCCTTTGTAACGAAAGGCAAATGAGATAACTCAAGGCAATATTTTCTCCCGCTCGATTTGATCAAACAATCCAACAGCAATGATGTTCTTCGACCGCAGTCTGTCCGTTTTCATCCTTCACTCAAACATATTCAACGATCCGTGAAGTAAATAGTTTTCGTGGTACTTAGCAGCAGACTGCGCAACAGCTATGTATACACAGCAAAAGAAAGAGAGCAAATTGTGTAAATTTCGTCTTAAGAGGTTGGCGCTGGAAGGGGTTTACGAGAGACGGTTTTCCACTACTTGCAAAATTTTCAGCAAAAAAATGTAGTAATTGCCTGATTTTGAATTCATATCAGCCGGGTTGTCTTCACGGAGTTTTTTCATAGCTAGAGCATTATTCTGCGATTTCAGTTTATTGCATCTCGTGAAGTAGAAAAAAGAGAAGTGGCGAAAAAAATTTTGTTAGAATTGAGTACATGGTGAAACAAAACAACAAAAACAGCAATCCCAAGAAAAACTGCTACTTTTGTGGTACGAAGACATGTAGCATTCTAACATCGAGATCATTCAGAAGGTGCAGGTAACCCAATACTAATCCGGTTAAAAGGGTACGGATGCTTTCTATTATTATTGCAATTCTTCTCCGACAATCTATCGATCGGAGCAAACGCTCTAGGTCTGCAAAACCATGGGCTCTTAAAACAAGCGTATGTTCAATTCCGTTTTGATGCTAGGTCGAACTGCCGTGAAGTGACTCGAGAGTCCTCTGCTGAGGTGCTTTCCCAAACTGACGCTTGTCCGGCGCATCGCCCAAAATGGAAAGTCGCTAGTTTTGCCTTTTTAAATACAGCAGTCGCCAAGCTGTCGGTGTTTCGGTCGTGTAAAACAAGCTTGTGTAGCACTTTAAATTCAATTAAGCGCGAGCTGCAGCTGAATGCAAAGATCGCTTCATACTGCTGATAAATAATTCATTTCGCGTAACGCCAAGGTGCTAATTCAAACTATGCTGCTTGCAGGTTAGGCGCCTGTTGCATATCTCTGCGAGATTTATCTATTGCATAACTGTGCAAAATTTTTGTAACGAAACGCCTGGTTATGATGTGCAGGTACGATTACATAAAGTTGTCGCAAGTGCACGCGGTGCGAGATCGGTGTTAAACTGTGAACCGAGGTAGAAACGAAAGCCAGTTACTGTAAAAATGTTTTACCAAGAAAAGCAACCGTGTTCTTAAAAACCTGCAGTTTATTAAATAATTAAATGTCAACTTTTTGATGGAGAGTACGGCAGCAACTTTGTGGTTTTGTAGATGAATCCGCGCTTGCAAAGAGATGGCACAAAATCCTGTTATAATGATTTATTGGAAGCAGTGCCGTGGCTTGAAAAGACTAATCAAGTAGAACTGCCGCACGGGCGGGTGATTGAAAATGTTTTGGTGATAATTACAAAAAGCATGCATTATTTTTACTTCCATATCAAAGCGACTGCATGAATGTCACGTTGTTACTCAAGCAGTGAAATGGATACATGATGACGTTTGCAACATTAGCGTAACACTGTACCTTTATTTATTTTCGAGTTCACTCTTGCGATTTATTACACCGCAAATGTGCTGCGCTAAAAGATATATAGACCAGGTCATTATTCATTTCTTAACGGGAGTAAACTGACCTACAGTAAAAGATATTAGGGAGCCTTTTTTCTACTGTATCAATGCTCAAGCAAAGCCTTTTTCATCAATTCTCACGCTTCGCAGTATCTTGTATTAGAAAAAGGTACATTGTTTTCCAGTCAACTTACACCTTTACTCAATGCAAAACTGTAATAAGCTCGTGCCAGTACGTTTCCACAACCTTGAATCGGCACTTACTAATCACATATAATTTTTTTCTTGCTATTTTTAGACTAACTTAATACTGAAAACACAGTGTGCTTTTTTCAGAAAACAAGCATCTTTTACCATCTACATTACAATGAAGTATTAAGCTTGTTTTTATTTGTCTGTATAATTTTTTGTTGCAGAAAAATGTACAACATGACAGACGACATCTACAAAAACCTTACTCGAATTATCATCGACTTGCAACCCCACAAATCTGGAATTCAGTGGGACTTCGTCGGAGCTTTGTATTTTGCTATAACTGTCGTAACTACTATAGGTGAGATGTAGCAGAAGCATGGCATGTACAGTCGCCGAGCAAGACACAAGCAAGCTACTGTAACTGCACGCACATGCTTTTATTTACTCAAGGTATCAAATGCCTCATGCAAAATGAAATAGGGAAGAACCTTTCAAATTCCAATAAAACGCTTGGGAAGCTGACCCGAGTTTAGTTGATTTGTACATTACTTGAAATTCTTAAAGTTGAACTGTTGGTGTCCAGGGCACTTGGTCAAATGTTTAAATTATGAGTATTAACCGCACCTCCTATAAACACTTGGCCTGAGGTTTGTACTGCACTTGTGCTGAGCTCTGTTGTCCGAACATGTTTAACACTTTGAGAGACGGTCTACAATATATTTGTACATCCAGTTGAAAAAGTAAATTCTTGAAATGTGATTGCCTTTCAGTTAAGCCAAACAATTGCTGTAATTTCTGCAACCCATCAAATACATTCCTACAAAAAACAAAATTTCAAACTCTAAGGACAATTATTTTTTAAAGAGTGGAATAAGTTTTTCGTACAAAATTTTAACAGTTGCACCAGTGATTGTATATGTTCAATATAGTGCAAGTTTTTGTCGTAGTAATAGGATCTAGTGTTGCAACATAAAAGCATATGAGTCATACTTTTATGACTCACATGATTGTAGACATGCTCGCTTAAAATTGGATTATACGATTTCAATTATAAATACCTCTTAAGAAGCACCTACCATCTTGTATAAAAAAAAACTGTATACCTTTAAAAAATGCAAACACGAAAAATTCACAATTGGCAAAATCTGTATCCTTGCTTGTTCAAGACGAAACGTGAGCTGCAGAGGTGGGGTATTTACCTTCGCTCTCCTGCAAGCAGCAAATGCAATGAATCGTTTTCAAGCCATTGCAGTTGCTGTAGTGAGTGTTTTAAAAGTTGAGTAATACCGCTGGCGCGGTTTTCAAACAACGGAATGGTAACAGATATAGAAATACTGAATTGCATCTTGACTTTACTGTAAACGCAAGGATTCGGATCGTCTATTCGATCTGAAAATCTGAAGTTTGAATATGTACCTTGTCTTATATTTATACGAGATTGGCTCAACCCTGAAACGTAACAATTAGACGATCAGACACTAATGGATTTGGTCTGGAGATAATCCGACTGCGGTCGCGCGATTTCAACGTGTTTGAGATTTTCACAGCAGGGTTCATGGCCTGAAATAGGTTTTCCTTAATCCCAGGTAGCCTTCACTGGTAGCCTACTACGTAAAATGGTACCATTAACATATCTTTCTTAGAAGCAAGTTGCACAAGACAAACCCATCTTCTCATAGAAACAAAAATAAAAAAAATTAATATCCTCCCATTCATTGACCAAATGTAACGGTTGACTTAATCACATGCCAGGATTTTCCTTTAAAAAACAAACAATTAGACTCACGTAGACATTCCAGAAGTGCATCACTGTTTATCTGTTCCACTTATGTCAATTACTAAATATTCTTAGAACGAACACAAGACCGTAAATATTATTGGATTGAACAGAACAAACTTGCAGGACGCAGTGCATGCGCGCAGCGTACACACAATACAACCGGTATTTTCACAGCTTATCTTTTTGTCAATGGTACTTGTCGCCAGCGGTCCATACGATCCTATCAAACAAAAACACTGAAAACTTTTTAGGAGCAACAAGCGTGCCTGGCGAAACTTTAGCAAAGACACTGCGTATATTTTTGTAAAATTCGCTGAGCACGCTGTAGTGTCTTCGATCATCTTTGAATTAGTCTCTGTAAAAAGTATGAGTGCTGTTCGTTGTTTCTAACCTATCTTTTCTGAAAGTCGCATAGATCAGTTCAAATCGTAAAAACACTAGTGTGATTAATCTCTTCGGTGCACAGCTTCCTCCTTCAGCAACAATCTTTGAGGTAATTGAACACATGTTTGTTAGAGCCAGAGCTTCAGTATGGTGCGCTATCTAAGTATAGTGCTCATACGCGCTCATCAGGATCGAGTTAACGTCTTTGGGCATGCCACTATGTGTAATGCAGTTGTTCCCAAACTTGTTCGAGCCGTTACCCAAATCAAGGTAGCGATTATGTCTTATTACCCACAATATTTCGCAGTGATCGCTCATAATATAGGAGAATATTGTGGTTTTGGTTCCACATTACCCTTCGAAGAATCGCATATTACCCCTGGGGGTAATTTACCCCCAGTTTGGGAACCACTGGTCTAATGCAAAGAACCATGGCTCATACAAAATATTGGCGCTTTTATAAAGCAACGACAATTTTTTGAATAACGTCCCTTTCAAATATGAAATTCTTTCAAACCAGAAAACCTTTTGGTTTGCAGAATCTTTTTAAGGAAAAGGTCTCTTATCAAGCACAAGCAGTCATAAAACTTTAATAAACGTGCAGTCCGGTCCTAATCCGTAAAATTTTAGATTGGTCTTAGTCTGGTCTGACTAGACTACCACAATCAGCGCTCGTTCCCGTGTTGCTTACATCCTGTTCCTTGGCTGAAAAAAGGTTATTCATTTCTATATAAATTTTCAAGAGTGTGGTGGCGTCATCCTCAATGCTGGTTTGGCCTCGAAACAACTGATGGTATTGTTTTATGGGAATTTATTGCCAGATGCGGGAAACTTTTTCAGACATTATCTGGTTTTGGAAGCTTCAGTAGAAAAGTGATGTTAAATTTGGACAACTACGTTACTTGTTGCAGTGAGTCATCAGTTAAATGCAAAAAAGTTGTAAATTCCAAAAGTTCATTAATTTAAGCGTTTCTTTTTTCTGCCTCTGAGCTTGGGTTAAAGATATTGATAAGTGGAAAGCATGGTACTCGGGCAGCAATCCATCTTTTGTTCAACGATTAAACGCTTACAGATATACCCCTTAAGTGAAAACAACGTTGTATTTACCTCGGAGGTGAACAAAAAAAGAGCAGTTGGGTTTTCTACCATCAAAACTTACTGGGAACGCACAAACTGAAAGAGGAAGCCAACATTAAAAAATCCCATACGTTCTGATAAACGTGAAGAGATAAGAGTGTTAGCTTCAATTCTATCAAAATGCTGCAGTACCGTGAGGCAACTTCGCTTTGACCTTGTGCTAGCAGGGATAAGGAGTATCTTTTTGCTTCGGGCCAAAAAGTTTGTTTTTCTACTGGTGAACTGCAACACCCAAAAACACCCAAAAGATAAACGCAATTGATTTTGTTTACTATCAATAATGACCAGTTTTATAACTAAAAATCATAAGGAAGTGGTCAGTGTATTTTGAAAAAAACTGATAAACACAATGCTGAAAAGATGTAACTATGCAATGTTAGCTTTTGCTTTGCCTGTCAACTTTTGCGCGTCACTGTTTTATTTACTTGGGAGAAAAGCTTTCTATAATGAGTTGATTGCCAGAGAAGGTGAAGTCGACTTTTCTCTAACGCATTTGAGCGTCTTTTTGGCATTAGTGACTTAACTTTTTTCAGACACAAATTTAAAACGTTTGCTTAATGTAGAAGACTGATGATCGACCCGTACACAGAAAGATAAAAACATCATCCAACTTAACAAACCATTCAAAGCGCATAGTTTCAAATCTGAAGAGAAACGCTGTCGTAATACAATGGTGACTTGAAAAATCAGACTTTGCTAGTACTGTATTTCCACAACGCAGTTTCGGCCTTTCAGCAAGTGATGAATATGTTTTTGAATTGTTTTTTTCAGTTGTAGAGGTTTGCTCGAACGAAAACTTCGCAGTTGTAACGCACGCCTTAAAAGGTGATACTTGAACGTTTATGTAACGTGCGCTCGCTACTGCTCGTGTGTTAGGCCCACCCCCAGCCAAAGCAATGACAAAAATTTCCTCTTCCAACTTAGACTTGATTCTCATACAAAAAATATCGCAAAGCCAGAAAATAATTCCTCACAAAGTCAAGGAAAACGTTTCTACAAAAACCTGAAATAAGTTTTCGCAAAAGCTAGAAACACACTGTGTACTGGTTGTACTTTTGCGAAACCACAAGCGAAATCCAGAAAAACAGCCTCTATTCATCTTTGTTCTGAGATATTTGTTCGTGAATAATTGTATTATACATTTTATCAGTGGCATGACGTTGTGGACCCGCAAGAAAAGTTTCCGGTAATCAAACTTGACTTCGATATTTTGAACTAATATTTCAAAGTGCATGTTAACATTTGTGAGTGAGATTTAAAAAGACCACCAGCTGTAATGGTTGTATGAAGCTTTTTCATCAACTCCTGGCAATCATTTCAAGGCCCTGCTCACCCAAGGGCATAAAACGAGGCTACGTTTAGGAAAATTTACATAAAAACAGGTCTCTTTTGTATGGAAAAGCCAGGGGTGTAGTGCTAAAGAAAGAGGTGTGGGAACGCCGGTGTGGGACGTTCCCAACACCAAAGAAAAAGAAAGACTGCATCAAATACAGTGGTTCGAATAAAGTGAGCCTTCGCCTACAAGAATTTCCACACTGGATGTTCCTGTTTCACCGTGGACTTTTGACTAGACGTGCGAATCTGCGTGTCACCAGCACATCTGTGAGATCCCAACCATATTTTAATGTAATCTAGTGCAAAAAGGTGTGGGAGCTGCATTCCCACACCTTTTTGCAGTTCCCACACCCCTGGGAGAAGCTACACCCATGGGAAAAGCTGTTTGTAGTTGCGTAAAGACACGGATTATATAAACCACATCAAAACCATTACATCAGGCGCTGTCTATACAAAAAAATGATAGAGCTGTGCAGGCATTGCGGGGAAGATGATTAATGAGCAAACCTGATTATATGTGCCATGAGGAAAGGAGCGATGGTGGCGGTGATGGAGATAATGGTGGCCGCGATAGTCATTATCAAATTATAAAAAAATTACTTTTACAATCCATCTTGCAAGCTACCAATTAGGTTAATACAAAATCAATGCATTTAATGTGAGACCTTGAAAACATCGGTTGATCGTTGGAACCTCTCAATAAGCCATCAAAAATAAGGATGAGATTGGTAATTCTTTCATTAACGACAAGAATGCGAATCTAGAGGTAGGTTTAATACTCTTTTGACCTTCTATTTCTATCCAATCGACAAGACGTAAAAACTCTATTTGATTGGCAGCATGCAGCGGTTTTCTTAATTCAAGAAATCTGATTGGTTAATTTGAAGAAACTTTCGTCACTGCTCCGATTTGTGGCATTACCTCTTGTTTGGTTGTTAACTGTAATTAGCCCGCTTGCCAGTTTCAAGCTATTTTTCATCATCACGTTGAAAACTGTGCGCCCATTCATATCTACCGCTTCGTCGTGTCTTTGATCCACCTTTTCGCTGCTAAAACAAAATTAAGACAGATCGTTGGTAATGTGCGTCCACACAGGTCCACTGATAATGATGAGGTTGTTTGCAATGCAGGTTGCAATCGTAACTATTGTTCTAAAAACATTGAACAGGATTTTATTGTCACAGCCTGGGGGATATAAGATAAACAAAGCAATTTTCTCATCGAGGCAGTAATAGCAGGTGTCAAGCGTTCGTGAGAATCCTTGTAAATTATTCATTATAGCTTGAAACGAAACATATCTCAAAACTTGATACCTTGCCACCGGGCAAGGCTGCCATCACGAAACCATAAGCTACCTTTGCAAAAAACAAAGCGAAACGATTCTGTCCATATCTTTTTCCTGATATGTGAGATCATTCTTTAAAAAACGCAAAGACAGTGCGCAATCTAAAGACCCTTCGTCTTACTAAATGTCTAACAGGTTTTTTCGGCGATTTGCGAAAATTTTGTTGACTTTCAATGTTTTCAGGTTGTTTTTCTGTACGTTTTTTGCGCATGATTTTTGGTTAGATTGTTGATGTTGAGTTTCTTGCCCAAGCTGCCAGCCAACATCGTAAAGAACCTAATTGAACTCATTAGCCCTTTGATTTCTTTGCATTTTGTGACAAAAAACGTGGTGGTACGATTTTCTTTATTTTTCTGTTTTGTCTTTTTAGCAACAAAACCAATGCTTTGGGCAGATTTATGCATAGTTGTACAGTACAGTGCTTACAGTGTTTGTTCTCTGTTTTCGTAAATATCTTGAGTCTGGGTGTTAACGCTCGATCGCACCCCAAACATTGACTTCCAAGCTTTTTTGTTCGTATTTTGCGTTCATCCTTTCTTCAATTTTTCATGAGCTGTATCAAAACTTTCCCAAAACAAAAGCTGCTGCCTTGTGTTTCACAGAAGTACTGTCCAAGTTTAAGAAACAAACAACATAAGGAATTTTTATTCGTAAATCTAAAGTCGTCTTTAGCTGAGCAATGAGAACATTATTGCTCCAGAAATTTTTGCCGTTTCAGTAAAAACACCAGGAGGCCAGCACGTCTACAACTGCAGGTTGAAAGTGAAAAAAAAACTTTCCAAAAAGTTCATCAATGAAATTTTTGATTTACTGTTGTGGCTTTATTTGTATGAGGCTTCAGATTAATTTATATACGATTGAAGCATATGATTGTATGTTTATTGATACACAATTTTACAAACCAATTTTTTCAACTATTGTGGGTGGGTTAAACTTGTTTTAGAATAAACCGATAGTGTTTCTGCAGATGGTCACCTGTCATAAATGAGGAGTGGGGAGTTTCTTGCATTAAGAAAAAAAGCATTTAAAAATTTTTTTGCAAATCTTGACAGCTTTAAATTGCGTCATAATGGCGGTAATTTATTAGAGTTCGCTAAAATCAGTAGATGTTTTGTGTATGTAGAATAAAGAAAGTTCGATTTGATTTTTTTCTTCAAAAATTAAACTTTATGCTTACACGTGAGCTGGTGATACCAAAAATTAAAAATATTGCAAACGAACGCATGGTATACAAGCAGCGCGTAACGAGGGGGCAAGGGAGCACAATTTCCCGGGCGCCGAATCACTATGGGGGCGCTGAAACACTTCGGAGAGCGCCAAAAAGTCCCAACAATCTCACAGGTACTTTCTTCAATACAGTAAATTTGCCTCCGAAAGAGCTCAGGTTCCAATATGGGGGCGCCAAACGTGCTTCTTGCCCCGGGGGCCATCTAACCTCGTTACGCCCCTGTATAAAAGTCCTCCCATTCCCTTTTGATCTGTATCAGCGTCAATTAGAAGTTAACGCAGACACCGGCATTATCTCCTTGAAGACTGTCAGCCATGTCTGAACTCTGTTCAACTCTTTGGGTGAATTTCATATCCTAAACATTCTGTCTGGTTGTGACCGTAACAGTGGTTTGACAAAGCGTTTAAAATTGGTAAAGGAAGTTTCTAACTTTAACTATCTTTCTGTAGAGCAAATACATGTAAGAACATATCAGTAAGTCACAATATTCTTGCACTAGAACACTTTAGGAACAAGTAAAAAGAACCTTCTTGATATCTTTGTTCTACCTTTGAGAGCAAATACAGAATTCTGTAGAAAACACCAGCTTCCCCAGAATGTCCTTCTATAGTTTATTAATAATTGTTGAAACTTATGATATCATTCATATCTGAATTTCTCGTGCATCTGAATTTCTCAATCCAATTTTTAAGAAAAAATCTTGTTCTACTAAATATTAAGCAAGTTTAATTACATACGTTTAGAGCAGTGGTTCTCAAACTGTGGTACGCGTACCACTAGTGGTACGCGAAGGCCTTCAAGGTGGTACACGAATAGACCTACTTTCTGTTTTTCTTCACA
>JGI24158J21664_10000020_pt1 | contig 70208 bp, 45 predicted proteins | sample Ectturendosymbi3_FD_21664 | JGI IMG/M metagenome (IMG submission 21664) | reverse complement strand
CACCCTGTTTAAATCCATTTTTATTGCCCACACTGCTTTTTTGGTTAGATGTGTGAGCGGAATGGATAGAAAACAGCTGTAGAGCGAGCTTTTTACGATGGGAAATAAATAATAACCCATCAAAAAGTTTGAGGGCAAAAAATTACTGCCCATTACCCTGGAAACATCCAGGACTGTCACTCATTTTAATGAGGATGTGTGAGGGTAGGACTTGAATACGTGACCCTATTGCTATGAACCAACGTGGACGTAGCCAGTGAGTCACGTTTTGAAAAATTTCGCCGCAGCAATTAAGTTCAGATACCGACATCAAGCGAATGTTGTGTAGCGCACTGCGAAAAAGGCAGGTGGACGATGGCACGCCTATCTGCTGGCATCACTGTTTTTGGAAGTAATTAACAGAAGCGAGACGCCATTTTGTTTGGGTATGTAAAAGTTTTTGAGTGGACATCGTCAGCAAAATTTTAGACCGGGGAGAACGTTTTTACTTTTAGTTAAAAATAACGTCGTCTTGCAAGTAATGATGTCTAATAATGCTCTAGTGCTCGGACTATTCGGCCGATCAGTTTGGAAACAAAAACCCTGTTAAACCGATGACATTGGAACTTGAGTAGAGGGGTCAGAGGTTGCTTTCACTCCTACCACCTGACAATCGAAACATCAAGTTCGGAGCTATTCAGGGACAATAGACTTGGTTTTATCACTGCCTGTGCGGTTGATATCTGTTTTAAATAATCTCGTATTGAGTCGCCGTTATTCCTGTCTTTGCAGGCCTAACCCAGTGATGACGTAGGCATAGACGTGCTATGGAACACCAACCTGCTCGTTATGTCGCATCACAACATTCGCTGACTGAAAAGTACAACGCGGACAAACGGAAATTGCTGAAAGAAGAAGAAGCGTTAGCTGCTTTACAAGCTCACAAAGCAAAGGCTGCTTTGCTTGAAACGGAAGTCGACAATTCAAAAGATACAGTACGTCCGACAGTGAACGGAACGAAAAGAAGATTCAGCGACACGGGCGAGGCCTTAGTCTCTTCCACTACCAGTCATTTCGAGGAGACGAACTTCAGGTAAGCAAACTCTCGTTCGGCCGCGAAATTCAATCCGGTCAAAATTTGTGAGCCAGACGATCAAAGCCGCTCCTGCAACCTGTGGTGCTGCTGGCGCATTTAGACCCTTACCGGAACAACAGCCCCTGATAAGGAATGGGCCAGACAAAAGACACCCAGGCTGAAAAGTACCGGAGGTTGATTACCGGCTAGATGATAGTTTTTTTTAAATAGTCCATTAAGAGCTAAGCCTGATAGAAAAAGTGTATTCCGCAAAGGATTAGTTACACGGGTGCTTCTTCCACTTCTGAGAGGATGAAGTAACTCGGTGGTGTTTTCCTGGTTCAGCTGTTGAGACTAATGGAGATGCTGTGCCCTTGCGTGCTTTTTGAAGACTTCCAGCATATTTCATATCGCTAAAACAGGCATTCGCCGGATTTCTCGCCGAGGGACTACGTCGAAGCGTCGCCGTCTCATCACCTGCACCACGTCGTACGTCGTCCGTCGCGGCCGCCTGGTCGCGTATCATCAACAACAGAAACGGCTGCAGCAACCAGCACCACGTCATTTGGTAAGCGAGATAATACTGTCCAGGGCGTGGCAGAAATTTTCGTGTCGACGCTGTGTTAGATGGTTTATATACTTGTCCACTGCACGAAAACTCATTCGGACTGAGTTCGTTGTGTTTCAGGGCACGTTTTTCGTTGCAGCAAGTAGGTACAAGCTGCTTTTTTCAGCAGGAGGCAGTTTTTTTAAGCAAGGCTGACTTGTTTGTCTGTCGAATTTGCTGCTCTGCGTTGTTTTTGGTGTTGGAATATAACGGCAGATGATGATGTCAAGTGGACCTATATTAGACACACCTGAATCCTGTGTTTTTGTGAAGTTTGTTTGAAGTTGGTTTGCGCAGTTACTACTAATTACTGTACTTCTGAAGTGTTCTATTTTGAGCAGCAGATATTTATCACACCTCGAGCTGGAAGTTTGCGTTGTAATAATTGGTTAAAAGTGGAAATGTCATAAATAAATACAGAACCCTTTGCCTATCACAAAGTTAGTTTGTTAAGTGTTTATGAGCAGCCTCATAAAATTCCCCGCGAACCGATTGATCAGGGAAAAGATGATGCTGACTCATTCGTTGCTAACAGCCAAATTGTTAATGGCGGACTATACCAGAAAAACGGGCATGATGAAAGATGAAAAGACCGTAACCTACGAAAGCGACCAACGTTGCATCGACTACAGTACAGTGAGCACATTGTGCAGCAAAACATCGAATTTTATTAATATTAATAATAATTACTTTGAGTCAGACTCATGGTCCATATCACAAGGGTAGTCGAATAATATAAGAACGCAAAAATGGATAGTCAAAACGCATTACAGAGTAGGTGTTAGTTGATAATACGTAGCCAACACATAGAGGTGCGTAATACTGAAACAGCGCACCAGCTATAACTGCATTCACTCATCATCATAATACCTGCTCACCTCCGTTCATGTTGCTTGTGAACTATTAGAGGATTGGAAGCCAGACACGAGTGATTATCGTCTTCATGTTATGCAAGTAGACGTCAGCGAATTGCCGGCATGTCATGCAGGCACTCCAAGTTTTCTTTGAATTTCGATCACGTTTGGCGGTAGTTTTGACGCAGCTCTGCATTTTCTTCGTTAAAAAGCTAGAGTTGTTTTTTTGCGATCCAAAACTTTGTTCTTTCTTACTTTTTTCTCGTCCATTTGTACGAACTTGTTTCTGAAAAACAAAAACCTGCGGTGAACGTGAAAAGGTAATACCCAGCAATCGCCGTCTTCTTTAGCAATAACGTGCGACCCCGTTATTGTCCAAATATACCGCTATATTGTTACAATGTTCAGGTATATCCTTAACATACAGCTGTAGTGTTAGGTGGCATTGATGAAAGGCGATATTTTTTGACTCGAGGTAAAATTATATTTACGTTCTGTTTCCATGCGTGGTTGAGCGTTTTCAAGAAATTGCAGCATTGTTTCAATTCAAGCTCTTACCGCGTAAGGGAAAAAAGGACCGATTAGCGGAATGTTTGTTTGCTTAGAATTTTTCGTCGCGAACACTGAATCTATGTCAGCCCTTCTGTTTCTATGCGCAGAACATTCAGAATCGGCTGGTTCGGCAAAAGCAGAGGCCTCCTTTTAAGCGATACTAAGCGCGCGGTGTCGTGAAATTTTGCTGACGCATGCGAAGCGGCATCTTGCAATCGGACCTTAATGTTTGTTTGCTAGCCTACTTTCCCCCCGTATCTGGCACTTTCTTTTGTGTGTGTATGACTGTAATGTCAAGCGGCTACCGTGAAGCGGTGGAATTCGCGACTATGCCCTTGCGGGAGCGGGCGCCCACACTTTTTAAGTGAGTCCTTGGTCGTTCAAAGTCACTAAACGCGACGAAAATCACAGCGCGCCAATGTAGTGAGAACGCAAATTTTAACGCGCCGCGTTTTGCGAACGCGGACGCGGCTCTTCGCATCGAAGATGTCGGATTAATGAGATCAGTGCATCCCGAGATTCCGCGAGAACATTCATCAAACGCTGCAGCGCTCCGCGTTTTTGAAGACGGGCTGGGAGAAGCGCTGACGTGTCTTGGGCTTGGGATCTGAGGTGGGAACTGGGTGGTTGCGCTCACAAGGCGTGTCATTCCGGGGTTTGCTTCGCTCGTTGCGAGCCATTAACCTGCGAAATGATTGAATGCGCAAACAACGTCTCTGGCCGTTTTCGCTACTGACTGCAACGCCGTGCAATGAAAATAAGGTGCACGGCAGAAGGTACACCCGCGCGTTCACGCCGGTCGCATCACAGTCATGAAGTAAAAATCGCTTTGTTCTCATTTCAGTTGTAGGCGGTATAGACACAGGGACTCGCTAATTGGGGAGGCAGTTGTCCCAGGCCGCTCCACTGATATAATTGGTCGCCTGTACGAAGAGCCAAGATAATGGCAATTTTTCGTCAGTGTGGCCGGGCAATTTGTGTGTTCAGAAGCATAGAAATTACGGCTCTTCGTTTCGTGATAGTTAGGATTGCCTCCAAGAGCCTTTTAATATCAGCTGATAACTTCCGTAAATGGCGTTGAAAGCGCTGTACTGCGCTGTGGGTTATGTGCAAACGGCGAGCGATCGCTAATGCAAAAAAACGCTGTCGTCGTTTGTCGAAAATCGACGTGCGGAATGTCGGTCGCGTGTCGAGTCGCGCCGGAGGCGGAAGTTGTTCGCACGATTTAACGCGCACCAGCCGGCGATATGTTTATATTCGGCGCTCTCCGACGACGCCATCGCATTTTCCATCAACTGTTGTATGTGTGGTCGTGTCGTACCTACCTAGGGTACTAGGGTTTTTAACCCCCACTAGGGTTTTTAAGTTTGTGCAGGGGGGCTTGACATTCTGAAATTCGAAAAAAAATTACACAGATTCATAGTGTTTCATATTTAAATTTGGGGGGTAAGCCAACCAAAAACCCCCGTGGCGACTGGACTTACTGTACGGCGCCATTGGGAACGACGGATGCGTCACAAAATGTTGGAGAATAACTTGGGGTGAACTCGTAAATTGAGGCTGTTTAGCCGGCAGTGAACTATAAATGACGCTGTGAAGCCGCAATGCACGTTACTGGCCGTTTTTCTTGGTTCGCTATGGCAGCTATTGGCCGGGAAACTGGATATTTCTGTAGTTGTTGATCGGGGTACGGGTGGCAAGGGTTTCAGGACCTGCAACTCCCTACGTCGGCGTTTAGGGGAGTATCGCTCGTGCGACATGTAACTGCGGTGCCATCACCCAAGTGAATCCACTTGCGCACTCACGATGATCCCACCAGAAAAGCTGTGATGTACACGTTGGGAAAAACTTTTGTCCCTGACTAAGAAGTTTGAAAGAATCTGGCTCAGGCGCAAGGACTGGCTAAAGATTTATTCCCAAATTATTGGTGACAATGCGAGGTATGGGATTGCTACCGAAAAACATTTGATTTGAATTTGTTCTTCGAAACGTTTTGCAGCGTTTGAATGGGGTCAATCGATCTGTGTCATGAAGCGATAGCGTCTGACTTTGGTGACAGCTTGTCTGAAAAGTCCTTGACGTCTGATAAAACGCTGGCCGGTTATTTCGCTACAACGAAACTGGTACGCTTTTTCGATCGGTTATGGTAAGGTTGTCCTGGGGTAGCAACTTGTCGATCGAGCGAGTTGACGACTATTAGCGACGCCATTTTCCTGAAATGTCAAAATGTTGCTTTGACCGGTCACATCCGGGCATCTGCGACGCGTCATCTTCGAATAATTGCTGACGATCGAGGCAAACTGTTGAACCACAGGTGTGAAACACGCAGTTTTGTGTTAAGACTGCGCTGACGTCTCGCTACCGTAGAAATATGAAAGATAAAAGCTCTTTATGATTAAAATTCATTCAAACATTTGTGAGACTTCATAAATTCAGTGTAGAAGCACGATAGCCGAGACATGACCTCAAGTGGGCTATTTGAGAGGCGACTAAGTATGAAATGCAGTGATTGAGAATGCAACAGTAAAATGTTGTTCAGTTCTACTTGAAAATGAGCCCATTTTCAAAACTAACTGTGAATGAAGCATAGAAGATTGATTTAATAAAGCATGTGCTTAACATGTCTGCCTGCGTTACAGGGGTAGATCCAGCCAGTTAGATTAGGGGCAGCGATTTCAGCAAAATTTGGTAGTGAAGTCTCATTACTGGTCCGCTACTTTAAGAGAGATGAAGTATACTTCGCAACATTGCTGTGACAATGACAAAACAATGGACGGCAAAATGGTCTTATATCACGAATGCTGTTTTCCAAATTGCACAAAATCACGGTGAATAAAGTTACTTTCGTAGGTTTTAGTGGGGGCGATCGCCGCAATCGCACCCCTGGATCCACCCCTGCTGCGTTACCTGAGAGTGATGCTAAACAATAAATATTGCCTCTTTTTCGCAAAATCAATCACTCTTTCTTTGTTTCTTTTTTCCGCAAATCAAACGCATTCTCTTTCTTTGCTTTGCTCTGTTCTCCTGCTTTTTACCTTTCGCTACGCATCCTTGTCTTCCTAAGAGCTTCTTATCGTAGCTTCTGCTTTTTCCGTAGCTTCGCGAACACCGTCGTTTTGACAGAGGCCGTATCTTGTTCTACATTTGGTTTCGTAAAATTCCGCTTATCCTACAATATAAAAGTAACGAAAGTCCACCCGGTTTGAAAAACTCATGGACTACTATGCAATTTTCAGTTGAACTGTATTTAGGTTTCACAAAAATATTACTCGCGTCCAAAAATGCCTGCACCAGGTTAACTGTCTACCTGTTAGTTGTTGCGACAATCGACAGGGGCAAGTTTTAATCAACTCGCCACCTTGCGCAAAAAACATCATACCTTGCGCAAAACATTATTACCAAAGCAGTCTTCCTCGTTGCTGAAAAGCTAATTTATGGAAACTCACAGCACAACAGCGTAGAGGTCGTTACAGGGCCGCAACCACCTGGTATTTTCGGGGGATGGGGGGTAAATTGATTGTAACTTGGTGCAGTATTTTCGGGGAAGTTGGGGGCAAAATCATTATAACTTGTTGTACAAAACAATTAAAAATGTTTTTGAAAATTTCGGGGGGGCAATTGCCTGTTGCCGCCCCACTGGATGCGGGCCTGGGTCTTTCGAAATATTGAAGGCAGCATAAAAGCCAGTACAGGAGTCCGCAGTGATGTCATATCCCTACGCTTGCCAAAGACAAGTCGAATCCTCTGCAGGAGTTTGGTGGTGGTGGTGGAACTGCGCTTGGCTGAACAGTTGATCCACCTGAGACCTGCTTTAATTGCAACCGAGTACTAAGTGCGGTCAGCGATGTTGTCTTTTGAGATACAACTCTGTTTACTTCTGGCCGTAAACAAAGTTGACGCCGCTGTTCTTCGAATTCGCGGCCGGCTTTCTCCGTCTTTGGAAGGGATGCAAGCGTAGCGGAAGTTCATTGCGGCCGAGTTTACGTGATTTTGCTGCTGATGGGATTGACTTGGCGCCTCGGAACAATGCAAAGCGGAACAAGATGATTGATGGCTTATACGGAGAGCTATCTTCGACAACCGATATAGACCACATGAAACACGAGAGATTTATTGCGGTTGTGTGGCGTGAACTGCTTTCATTTATATCATGACTGCGGTCGAAGACCTTCATCAATAGGTTCTCCGATATTTGGCAGCTTTCAGGACGCTATTGGTGCATCCAACGCCTGTGCTTTTGCGTGACGCCAGTAGCAAATTATCTGGTGTCAATGCTCATTTCATTTTTCTTTTCCCGTTGTAATTCGGTCAACCTGCTGCATTATGAAAACAGCGTAGCAAATAACATAGCTTAGCTTTGAAAGGGAAGCCTTGTCAGTTTCACTTTGAAATAGACACGATCTTACCAAGACGGAACCGCATTTGATTGAGTCACAGAAAAAAAATGTGTCGTTATAGAAATTACATGGTTTACTTCGTCGCAATAGATTCCGCGAGTAGGTCTAGTGAAAATTTGGAAGTGGCAGTGTCACGTGATTGTTGCATCAACACGGTGCTGAACAGCTTGCCGGTTTTCCTCGTCGTTTTATTAACCCGCCATCGATTTGCAGAGTAGTTCTCTCACATGTGTTTCAACACGCCGCGCAATTTTTTTTAAAATCATGCAATGTCGAAATCTGAATCCTCATACCGGTTTCCATCGAATTCAGTTAGAGAAAGGCAAGCTCAGCTTGAGTTTGGTAACATAATAATCGATCTTCTGTTACGTCATGACGCCGCGGGTGAACTCTGGCTCAACGTCACAAGCGTGATCGTTAACGCGTGCTAAGACCACCCAGGCAGCTGGGCACATAGTATCACAACGGCGAGCCTTTGACCGCTTTTCCTGTGTTGATGGTTTGTGCTGCAAGGTTAACATTCTTCTGTTTTCTGACTCGTGCAGTGTTACCCAGGGAATCTACAGCTGTAAGCCATAGATGCGAAACTATCCGCGAAAGGTTGCGCCCAAACCGCCGAGGCTTTCTTTCTCCAAATCGAAGGTGATGAGTGCAGTTCCACCTTGAGGATTATGCCAGTTGAAGAGAGACGCTGAAACAAGAACAAGGCAGGGATGTGATTTGTGATGAAGATGTTAAGCAGAAGGCCGTGATGGAATGTGAATTAAGTCTCTATTACGAATACATGTTTCACAGATCGTCCTCAATCTTCGATAGCAAGCGAAAGGGCAATAGCCTAGTTGACAAGCTTTTTATTTTCTCATCACACAAAACTGTAAAACCGTTGTTTTGGATAGTTCGTATGTTTTTGTTACGGAGGGTGTGCAGTTAGATATCAGGACTTGTTGCAGCAGAAGCGCTTTAGTCATGGGAGCAGCAACCTAAATGTTCATCTAGAAAAGAAGTTTGAAAGGTGTCAACAAGCTTTCAAGCGAGAGTGAATCAACTCAAACGCTTCGTTGCCAGGAGACAAATTTGCTGTTTACAGCAACAGCATTAGAGAAACAGGCGCTTGTGGTTCGAGACGTCGATTTGGTGCTCCAGTTCAAACCGCAAGAGCACAGTTTTGGTCACTGTCGTGCTTCGCGGTACAATCAGTAGGAAAATGCTTAAAAAATTCCATTAATTGAATAAAATTTCAGGACTGAAGATGCGTAGTGTTACGTGCAATCCATTTCCTGTTTAAATATTTGCAGATAAATTCACACGCCGCTCTTGTGGAGAATAGTTACTTGAATGCTATTAGAAGAGTTACGTAAATGCTTTGACCTGCGCAACAAGACAAGCACAATTTTTTCTAGGGGGGAAAGAGCTTGCTTGTTTGGTGTATCAAAGACTGTAGCTTAGCACTCTAAGTCTTGTGTGAGTTTCTCGTAGGTCACATAAGTGGATAAATGATTCCATGGGCGATGGCTAAACAAGAGTGATACTTGAAATCGCGCAACAAACCAACTGGAAAAACGAGATACCAGCATGCCTTTAAGAAACGTCGTTGTACGTTTGGGATCTTAATTTCGTTGCTCCGCATCGTCGTTGTCGCACCTTGCTTCGGTGTTGGATCGCTGTTCTGTGAAAAGGTAAGTTGCCGGTTCTTGCATTATGCAGAGTTGTATCTCCACTGGGGATGCTCTCCGGGATATCCCAAGAAACTTGTCTGCCTAGCTAGTACTCGTTCGTCCCTCGAGTGGGTTGCAAAAATTGTTGCTTTTTTATGCTTGCGAAACAATATGTTTCCTCCTCTTTGTACATTACCTCTAATTCGCTCCTAATGCACAAGTCATTCTAAATGCGCCACTGAAACCTGCTTGTTGTGAAAACAAGGATGAATCGAACAGCAGCACAACACCTAACCGTGAGGCGACTTGCGCAAAGTTTGTAGTGAAAAGCTTTGCTGTGGGCAATCGCATACATTTAAAATGTCGCGTAGGAATCAGTTATTTCTGGTGAATCCATAAACTGCATCGAAAACGAGGTAAGCGTTGCTTAGGGAAGCAAACGACACCGCCACCTTTCGTTTGCTGAAAGATTCCTTTGTCAAACCCATGCAGCATTTTGTTCCCAACCCCATTGAAGTATGGTTAAACGTACCTGCAGTTGTACAGAATTGTTGAAAGCTGACAGGACGTACGCCTTCTCTTACTGTTCGCATTCTCTTGCAACAACTTGCAGTAGCTGCACGATTTTTGCAATGCCTTACGCAGATCTAGTTGCCTTCAATTAAGCAGCCCGCTACAATAGGGTACCATGATTTACGACCTAATGCGAAGTCGCTAACCCGTGTGTTGAATTGTAATTTTTTGTAAACTTTCCTCTCTCTTTTTGAACTGAACTGGATCAGCGCCGGTTGTGAACATTTCAAGTAGTGTGGCTGGGATGCCCGACAGATCCAGACATGGTGGAACCTCTTGTTATGGGACAGTTGTTCGACGGAAGAGGGTGTAATGGGTCACGCACAGCTTGTTACTAGTAGATCAATGACAAAGCCTCAGAGAATGCATGAATTTTGAAAAAAAACTTTTTTTATTCAATGCACTGAACTTGCTTGATGTGAACATTTGGGAAAACTGCATTGTGTGATCCTCATTTCGAAAATCAAAGCTTTTTTTCGAAATAAACCACCCGTTTGTTTTGCTGGTAAAAAAGTTGCTTTTGATATTCAAAAATTTACCGTCGCTGTGTGCGCCTGGCCTTCCACAGGCCTACTCATCAACTGATGCCGGACAACGCGGCGGTGTCATTAAACTCCGTCGCAGTGACACGTAAAAATAAGTTTTTAGAAAAGCGAGGCACGTGAGAAATGAGTATATTTTACACATGCCCGAATTGTCATCATGTGGACGCTAGCACCATTTTCACAGGGCTGCCTCTGCTCTTCCGAAACGGCCTACAGCGGAATTTCGTGTCGTCGCAAACTCTGGTTAAAAACGGAAGTCGATTTTAGGCATTTTATATCCTGGTAGTTCGGATGAGAAACTGTGACTGGATGAAAAAACTGAGATGTAGAGGAAAAAATGAGAGAATTCTCCCTGTGTACTGGTAGTTTCTAGTGCAAGGGTCACCAACCTTTTTGAAACTGCGAGCTACATCTTGTGTACCGATTAATGCGAAGGGCTACTTGTTTGATACACACTTCTGAAATATAAATTGCTCAATTTACCTTCTATGATTTTAGTATTGATATTCGTAAATGTGAAGACATTGATCATGCTAATGGTATTTTTAGAACAGGCCCGCGGGCGACCTACATGGTCCTTGCGGGCGGCCTGGTGCCCGCGGGCACCGCGTTGGTGACCCCTGTTCTAGTGGTTCCCAACCTTTTCAACTATACGCCGCCCAAAGAGATAAATATTTTACGGAACCCAATTGGCGAAGAGGTTTTTGCAAAGAGGTCTACGTATACTGCAAAGAAAAGAAAGTGTTAACAGCTCGCGACAGCCCTTAGTATTGCAAATGGCATCACGGTTGGGAATCACTGTTCTGAGGCTTCACTTTTTTAAAAAAATTCATTCGATTTTGATGTGTTGGTACCACGAAAAATAACAGTTTTAGGACTCCTGACGCGTTTTCCCTCGGCGAACGTAGGTTAGAATTTGGTTACGCCAAAGTTGGGTGCGGTTTTTACTTCTTGTTTCACGAAACAGATTTTTTCGTAAAAAAAGAAGTAAAAATCATCACACTTTGTTCCCACCTTTCAGAGTAGTGGTTGGCAAACTGTGGGCTGCGGCCTAATTGTGGGCTGTTTGCCATTTCTTATTGGGACGCTCAACATTTTCTGTTGTGAGCCGCATGCCTGTGCCGGTTGCGTGGGCTGAAACATAGGCTACGGTAACAACTATGGAACATTGATTTTTTGACGTTAACAAAGCATTGTTTATATCATTGCACGGTTTATGACATCATAGCATTGTTATGTAACAGGCTTGAATACAGCATAAGTTTGAAATAGGGCTTTCAAAAATAAGCATGGACCTTTAATTGCGACTGAAAGGGCGATTTGGGCCATCATAAGGAAAGTTTGCCGATCACTGTTTTAGATATTTACTGTCAGACAAAATTTACATGGGTCAAACAACAGAACTGTTGAAACTGTGGCTAAGTGTGTTAGACAGCATATACTCTCTGGCGACTGGCATAGGTCTGTAATGTAGAAGCGCACCATGCGTTTTTTTCTAACAGCGTTCTGTTGGCAAATGCTCCACGGACTGGTGATTTCTGAATGCTGGTTTGAGCCGCGCTTTCGCGAGGAGTTTTCGTTATCAGTTGTCTGATGGATGACTGCTAAAATTTCAGAGGAAAATAACATGGTAAAAAGAGATACGCTCTGTACGCACAAAGCATAAAGCCCTATACCATATAATTATTGTGGCACCGGGTCACAATATGGAGTTTGTTAAACTTTTATTTCTAAAAGTAATGCGATTTATGTAAACCAATCTGTGCAGCATTGACTTCAACAGATTGTTTTGAAGTTTGTGAACTTGTGCAAAGCACAGCGAAAGCTGTGGACATGAAGACACTGCATTTGACTAATGATCTCCTGACAAACCATTGCTAGGCAAATTATGCTCCTTTCTAATAACGCTCGTTTCAAATAAGGGACTCTCTGCAGTTAGTCTGCCTTCAAATCGCCGTACTTTTTATTCAGGCATTAATTTGATTTTCAGTTGTGTAATGAAACAGATAGTCCTGGCCTGTGGTAACATTTCGCGAGGCTGCTTGGACCTGCGCAGTTTGCGTTCATTCATTGACTTATTTGTTGAAGCAAACGTCCTGGTTTTTGCCTCAGATAAGAACAACAAAGCACGATGCAACAAAACTTTCTTAGTCTTCAAGCTGGCAATATGTGTACAGTATATTAAAAGTTCCGTAGAATGAAGACGATGATAAAACAGTGAAAAGCAATCGAACTTTCAAAAGAACAGTTTTGTTCTCTTTTAAATGTCCAGGCCCTCATCCCCAGACCATATCAACACAATCAGCTGAAGGTCTGTGGGGAGAGTAACGAAGCTGCTGTGCTCAGAATGATTGTGTTTTTAAAATGACGAATACTTTTTCTGGTTTCGTTTTGACAACCTGTATTGAAGTGATCTGACATGTTACAGATGCAGTTATTCGTAAACACTGATTTCCATTTGAAGCCGATTTTTTTCGTCAAATGACATTTCTGCAAACGCTCGTTCGCAGGGAAGGGAAGGAGGCTTTTTTGGAATCAATTGCCAAAGCACACATTGCGCACATTTGTGAAGTGAGCAAAGTGACTCTCGGCTTATTTTAATTCATCGGTTTAAAAATGCCGTTGATCCTGTAAGAATACATTTTGAAAAACAACATTCTTTGATATGTGACGGCGATCACTTTCGGCGCTCCGAAAGACTTAATGAGGTAACGCACTGAAAGACGACCTTGAAGGCAGGCAGGCTCGCGCTAAAAAGGAGAATGAAAGAAAAAAAAACACGAAAACCTAAACTTCCATAATTGCTAAACACTTTCCGAGCGACAAAGTAGACGCATGTTTTGCCTGCTTGAAACAGTTGGCGAGCAAACCCTTCGCGTTTTCCAGAAAAGCGCTGTTGGTGACTGTCAGGATTGGTGAGGGTGAAAAAATTTCCTTGCACTTAAGTTGTTTTAGGAACGCACGTTCAATTGACCTGCTGATACCGACGCGGTGCCGCGTATGTTTATGGTAACATTCAGCGGATAATGACTCGAAGCTATGTTGGTTCTCGAAATACCTGAGCGCCACTCTGTTTAGCGACTTAAGCCAGCACATTTCTGCTCTCCTCGCACTGAATCCTTGACTTGCAGGAGAAATGCCTTCCACGTTGCGGCGCTTGAAAGCGTTTCGGATCCCATGCAAACTAATGGCACGCGGTGAATGTCAGGTGCTGCGTTACTGCTTTTTTCAAATGAAAGCAGTCAAGCAGAACAAATCACCCGTTGCCGCAAGAACAAGCAGCAGATCATAAAATCGCGCAGCAATGTGTTAAAAATGTAAGAGTACGTCTTACGACCCCTTCACCAACGCTTGGTTTTGCGACATCCACCTTCATGAAGGAATGGGTCCGGCTTCAATGTAACAACCGTAGCTTCCACGCCTTGTTGCACAGTTGTTGCAAAACACAGTTCGATGTTGGCTGTGGTAAGCACGTTGTTCGTATTCGAAATCGCTTGCTTTCCTTGCTGCCCAGAAGTTTTCATTCTGGTTTTTGTTAATGGTACAGATACAGTGAAGATGGATATAATGGCGCTAACACGACTACTTCATCAAAGTAATCGTGTTTGCGCCAGTATATGCTTTTCCATTACTGCAAAATCTACCTTCGTGTTCTTTCAAGTATCTCTATGTTCCTTGTTGTTGCCATGTGTACTTGAGTCCACTGCGTTGCGTGAGGGAGTGAAGACGTTATACAATACAATGCAAAAATTACCCAATGTCCAGTAGTTGACCGTGCAGCTTACCTTGCTGTAGCTGGTATATTTATGTTTGGCGATAATAACAATATAATGAGAGAGCGACCGCTTTATCACTGAAACTTGACCTCCGCGATTTTCTCTGGCTGAGTTACAGTGCCTTGTGTGTCTACGAAACGTTACAGGGTGGAAGAATGATACCGTCTGTGGTGCTTGTACCTTCGTGAAGTTCCGTTAGCCTGGACGCTTGAGATGCATACTGCAGAATAGCACAGCTTGTCTCAATCTCTGACGAGTCGTGTGTTATGCGCAGCTAGTTTTTGTCTGGCGCTTCTGACGTGCCATCGTTTACAGTCCTTGCCTTAAGCCTCTTAACGTGACCTTTAGCTAGTCATATGACAATGCCGATGTGCTCTTGTTCGATAGATTTCGTCCTTCGAATGGGTCATAACGCGCTCTCGGATAGAATTTCGTAAGTTTTCGTAATTGACGCATGTCTTCGAAGCCGTCTGGAAACTTGGCGCGAGCGAGATCGAAGCAGAGCAAACTTTACCGACAATGGACGTGACGTAGCGCGTCTGCAAGCCCAACGCCACGGTATGGGGCGCTGTGAATTGTGGGAAACGGTGGTTTTGCGTTTTCCGGAATGTGCTCCTCGGTTGGTGATCGATCATCTGCAAATGTTTGGCTCGAGTGAAATTTCATGCGAAAATTGAACGTCTTTCCAGGTTGCGCCAGCGGTAGCGCCTGACATCGCGGGCAGTGAATCGCCCTGTTCTGACTGACTGGTTTCGCAGACATCTGCTTGTTTGCAACTGCCCTCAAAAAGTTTCTTCGGAAACGTGGTAAAATCTTTAATTTTGCTTACTTTTCAAGGCTGGTGTACAAGGGAAGTTCCATTCTATTACGGAAGTTGGCAAGTGTGTGGTCGTAGGTGCGCAATATAACAACGTTTAACAAGAAATTGCAAAAAATTAGCTTTTTTTTTTAAATTGTAGCCGATCTCATGAACTTTGGTTGCGCACCATATGTCGCTTTCTTCACGCCATTCTAGCCTGGTGCGACGGACCGGGAAACCGTGTGTACCAGACGCCGTTCCAAAAGGCAATTTCTTAATAGGGTTTTGTAACCTGATGAGATTTTACGGGATGGAAAATGGGGTTGATTCACAAGCGTACCTGTCGCTCGAAAACACTTGTGTTGACAACTCCAAGACACTGTGTTCGCAGCTTGCTTGTGGAAGGAGCTGAATTTTATAAATATACGTTGAAGATTTTCGAGGTTGAAAAATGGCTTATAGATGAAGTATTGGCTTGGTCATAATTTGAAAAACACTTCAAGTTTAGTACTTTGTCAGGTACATTGACTCAGTTTGATCTTACTTTTTTTCATATGAATTAACCAGAAAAATTGAGCGCGCACACTCGGGCTACTCTCTTGTGGGAAGCTTAAGTCAACGCGCAGAATGAGTTTATTGTTTGTTGTGCACATTATGAAGAGCGAGGATCTTACAGGCCGAGGCCAAAATTACAGTTGATTAGCTGAAATTGATACCTGGAAAGTAACGTTAACCGCCGTTGCAACGCTCGACCACCCAGAAGCATTCTCGGCCTTCAGGTTTCTCGCCTCGGTGAAACAAAAGCTTCACCGCTTGGTTGAAAGTAGAGTCCTTGAAAAAAATAAGATGCATTTCTGCTTTCGTGAGTTAGATTACTAACTCGGCTCAGCAAACTGTTACTTGAAATGCAATTGCATTGACGTGGGTTTAAGCGTATGACCGACTGCTGTTGATTTGGTGATTACATATTACGTTTGCTTGTCCGTATGTAGCACATCATAACTGTGGTTCAAGTTCAATAAAAAAGTTTGGCAAGCCTTTGTTTCGTTGTTAGGTCAAATATAAGGAATGGACACGATTTTTACTGTATTTTTTTTCTGGCCGAAGCGCATTGAAAACTTTGTGAGTGCGTCTGAATCTACACCTTCGCTGTGCAAAGCAGATGCAAGGTGACCACTTCTTGGCTCCATAAAGACGGGACCTTTAAGCACGTCGGGTTTTTGATAGAGTGATTTCCTTGAAGCTGCTTATATTTTAGGGCTGTGTTTGCGGTTTTATAGAGAACTACTGTAACTTATGGCTGTTGTGTAGAAATTGCAAAAAATGATTGGGTCCGCCATGATGTCGTTGTTTGTTTCATCGGGCGTTTTTAACCCGGGCGTGATAAAATCAGCGGTTAACACAATTCATTGTTTTCATGTTAAGAAGCAACAGATATGCCTTTCAGCAGTTTCAGTGCTTATGTACTGACAAGTAGAAAACAATTAAAACACGTCGCAATGTCTGGTTATTATTTTCAGTGGGCTGATTCTCAACCTCTATGCGGCTGTACGCGCTCTGTGACGTAACACTTCCACGTCTTCATTCGGTCTTTGCAGAAAATGAAAACAGTTGTTGGAACCAAACTTCCAGCATGGTTTCATTGCAATCACTGATTATTATGCTATTGATTTTACAGTCCGACGTCGTTGTAGAATTAGCAAAGTCAGCGTCAGGCCAATTTCAATTCCTGGCTAAAAAATTTAGGACATACTACTGCTCTTGGTCATCACTGCGCTCTTAGTCCACGTGAGCAAAAGTTTAGCTGAAATCAGGGGCAGATCAAGGAGGGGGGGGGCGATTGGGGCGATCGCCCCCCCCCTGAAACCTACGAAAGTATGTTTATTCACCGTAATTTTTCACAATTCGGAAAACAATATTCGCGATATAAACCCATTCTGTCGTCCATTGTTTTGTGACAGCAGTGCTGTCAAGTATATTTCATCTCTCTTACAGTAGTGAACCCGCAACGAGGCTTGAATGCCAAATATTACTGAAATCGCCCCCTCTAAACTTACTGGCTGGATCCGTCCCTGGCTGAAATCAGCTTGTTGGTGTCAGACTGCACACTATTTCTTCACATACCCGTAAGCGTGGCAGTCACGGTCGCGAGCTCCGTTTCGAATTCGATTCGGATCGATGGCAGACAGTAGTGACTTAGTGCTTTGCGGCCTGTTCGAGTGAAAGTGCAGTTCTCGTGCCCGACCTTGATCGACGATGCTGTGCTTCAGCAAACAGCGACTGCTTGAATGGATACCCGCACGCGTCAATCCGACCTTCGACAGATAAACGTTGAACGCTCTCCACTTCTGTAACGTGGACCGTGTGGGTCTAGTACAGTGTTTCTCAATCGTTTTACTTACGTGGCCCATGCAACTATTGGTGAAAATTGCGTGGTCCAATACCTTGTTAGCGTAGGTGGGCTATGCTTTCATGCGCACAAACAAACACACATTTTTCTACAGCAGCGAATTTATTCCTATGTGCACTTCAGTCAGAATCTTGCTGCTGAACACAATGAAATTGTTCCCCACGCTGCAGTGATTAGATATCCGATAACTGTATATATTCAACATACTTTCCCCCTAACTCCACGACCCCCTCGGAAACTGCGCTAAGGCCCGCAGGTTGAGAAACGCCGGTCTNGTAAACTTGCAGCATCGTTTCTTGCGCCATTTGTGCGGATCGTAGCTTGGAAAGCTACCAGTTGATGTTTGCCGCAGTATTTCGGCTTGTCTTGCCAGGCCAGCAGCTTCGAAAAGGCTTTGGCATATATGAAGACGTACACTGGATTTCATTGCTTTGGTTTTGTCCAAGCATAGTTGCCCAACTCCTGTTCGCCCGATCTTCTACTTGTTGTCTATGTTTTTCCTGAGCACCTTGTTGGTTGGACATCCTGGTTTCTTATACTAACTCATTTATTCATAGCGTGCCAACTAGATTAAGTTTGAATAGAAGAGTTGTCGAAGCAGATCTTCAAAAACTGCTCATAAACTTTCACTCGTATTATCTGGGGTATTGCGGAGAAACTTTAATTGAATATCTGTTTATGGGCGTGCATGAATTTGAAGAAATTTCCAGAACGCAAATGAATTGCGTTTTAAAATGGAGTTATCCTGAAGTTGCTGTTTCAGTTACAAATGTTATTTCGTCGTACTAGGTCAGCGGTTTTGAAGGCATGTCGCTCTGTGGCAGACCTTATTGTATTTCTTACGGTGGGACCTCTAACGATTCAATCCATTTTTGTGAACTTCGAAATAACGTAACCTTAGCATGCGAGTGACGATTTTTTCTGCATGTTCGTTCGACAACCTCTGAAGACATTGTAGACATTCTTGTATTTGATGTACGTTTACTGAGGGGCGCGCACATAGCTATGAGCTGTTGCAGGCGTTTCTGACATGATATGTGCAGCAAGCATCCATAGGCGTAGGCAGGGGGGCCAAAGGGGTCATGCCCCCCTCCCCGAATTTTTAGAACATATAGTCATTTTGTGCTTTGAGAAGCGTTTTTCCAAGAAAAATAGTGTTATTCGCCTAAAATCAAACATTTGTCCGCCCAGATTTTTTGCCCCCAAAGTTTAGGGCTGACTACGCCACTCATCTTAGTTCAAGCCTTGTGTGCTGTTTATCTTCTTTCATGTACATTCCCACTTCTTATGTCGCCCTTGTTAACCTGACGAGGCAGAAGTCTTGTTACGCTTCATTGCAAAAGGCAACGTCACTCTTCCGAAACCAACTGAAAACTTTCGGGTAAAGTCCTGGAAGCGAGTGTCGACCCACGGCTGAAACCTGTTTCATTGTGTCACACGTGGCAATTCTCACAATGTTTAGCGTGTGATCTTCCACGCACAAATCCCCTCTCTCGCAAATGCCCATTTCTTTGACGAAACTTCGCGTCCTGTTCCAAGCCATTCCGGATCGCTGTGGATTTACTTGGCGCTGCGCCGTCGCGCGAAGCTACGTTTCGCTTTGAGTATACCAGACCTTCGAAAGTTAACTAGGGCATTAAATCCAGCCATTTAACCCTGCCCGATCAAACCACACTACTTACGAAGCTCAGCGCATGTGAAGGAACTGTAGTTGCGTTCGCAGTCACGCGAAATTCCTTCCAACGCCGTGGTAAGCTCTTTCGCGAAACCTGGAAATTTCCAGCTCGCGGATTCTAGTTCTTCTTGTTGCCAAGAATCGTAAGCGGGTAACAATATCCAAACAGCACCATCGCACCAGCATATCGCTGTACCTTTCCGATGTTGAGACATTGCTTTCGTTGAATAGATCACTTGAAACCACCATTTTCCCAAACTTTTGCTACTCGGCGTTTGCCTGGACTAAATCGTGCTTGGACTTGTCGAGAAAATTTTGTTTATTGTTTTGTGTAGAAATTGTCGGCACTGCTTTGATCCACCCGTTGATTTTTATTAAAAATCGAAACCCGACCATACATGAAGAAGGTATTTTGTTGCTAAGTAACGCATGTCGTTACGGAAAGAAGATTCTCCTCTTGAATGCTTGTTTCGCCAAGATAATTGCCGTGCTCGGTAATCTAGGCGTGTGAACTTGCACAGAACTTAAAGCGCGTCGTTGTTGAAAGCCCGGGCACTCGCGGTCATAGGTTGTTTGCAATCCCACGTCCATTAAGGCGCGTGTCCGTTATTGGCAAACGTTGCGTGAAGTTGCTTGTTTATTCAAAAACTGCTGAAATCGCATCGTTTTTGTGCAATCGAAGACGTTTTTTGTTCTGCTCCAAATCAATGACTTTTCGTTGCGCTTGTCACTGTTAAAGTCGCGCAATCGCAGGTCGGGGAAAAAGTGCGATGTAAGCGAAATGACAACGTGGCATGTCGGCAAACGTAGAAACAGCAATCAGCAAGAAGCGTAGCAGCGCTTTGAAGCAACTTATGTGTGTAGCGTAAATATCGACAAAAGAAAAAAATTAAGCAAATACGGTGGTTTCATGCGCGGGCTGTTTACTGAGCAACACTGGTTAGCGTTCCGCTAGCGGTGCTTTAATTTAGCTCAATTTACGAACAGCACTGGTTGACTTCTTGCAAACTCATAAATTTCTAGGAAATTCGATTTTAGTCACTGCCTTGAAAATTCGAAGTTCCAAAGTTCACGCGAGCTTGTCGTTTTGTCACAGTTCGTAAAATTCGCTGCCGCAGAAGTCGTCAAGGCATTCCATGCAACGCAGTGCCTCAAATCGTTCGAGAATCACCACAAACAAAAGGAAGCCCAAGACGTGTGGTTTAGCCAGGTCCGAAACAAGCATGTCCGGAATGGGCAGCTCGGCCTTAAAAGTCAAAAAACAGATTGTCTTCACGCGTCCGTATGGTGCCGTTGACCTGTTCGAAGAAATCCGCCGCTGCTCAGTTTAATCCGATTGTTTATCTGCCACTCGGGTTAAGTCAGTGAAGTGTCCGTTAGTCAGCATGTGCACGGCTAGTTTTGCGTCGGTGACGACCATGTCGTGACAGTGTTTCTCGTGAGTTGTGGTAGTAGAGGAGTTACTGCTTCAGCGCTTGGCCGCTGCGATGCGATGCCGCGAAATGGGAACACTGCCACGTCTTGATGCATCCCAATGGATGCGGGAACCGACGAAGTAACTGATCTGATTTTGGAACTCAGATGCGACCAAGGCAGCCGAAAAGGTAAACGCTTGCTTTCTTGCCGATCGAAAAACAATGTCGTGCGAAGCGGTGATTGCGCAGAAGAAACGTACGTCAACAGTCCGGTGCGTTTTTCCTATCTCGTAATAGGACTGTAGAAACTTTGCGAATGTAACGCGTCTTTAAGTTATCTTCTGTGCTTGGAAATACCAAGTGTTGACTGAAAAACTGACGCAGAAAGCAAGCCCAGGGTAACATGCTCGCTCGGGATCGAAACGATTTGCAACACGCTGGTTTGCCTGCATTCGCTCTGCGCACCTAAGTTAACTCCCCAACGCCGAACTCTCTTCTGGGCGTTGTTTCAATGGATGTATTTTTTTCAAGCTAGCTTTTGCAATAGCGTTAAGTGGAATAAAAGAACGTGAATAGTCAATAGCGTTAAGTGGAAAGGAATAACTAGTCGGTGAAGAAACAGCACGCTATCAAACTCGTCGCGGTTATGCCAGTGAAAAGCAAGGGCCTTTTTAAGGCTTATTCAGCGAGGCTACAGTACGAAGCTGACGTTCTTGAACGCTATCATAATTATAAATGTTTGCTGCCTCGACGGCAAGCCTTAATCCATTCACGAATTTCAAGCGCATTAGCCGCAGGTATTGGCCTCAGGCGCTCATCTCCAGGATTAGGTCTTACTTGTTGGCCATTGTGCGTTGGCCGTTCCAGTTCAGAAGCAATACAATGAAGGCAACATTTATAAGTATATAACGCATCCTTGCGCTTGCGTTCACGTTCTAACATTGCTGTGCTCCGCATCGTTTTGCTCAATACCTTGGATTTTCAGAAGACGTGCGCCTGTCGCATAAAACTGTGCAAATGGCACTTGAACTGTCGATTGAAGGCTGATGCTTTGAAGGTTGTCGCCGTTCGCTCGTGCTCTTTCTTTGCCATTTGGCAACGTTGTAACCAAGAACCGAATCTGTTTCCGACAGTTCTGTGATGAAAGGGGGCGGGACAAACGCGTGGAGCGATTGCCCTGAGTTTGGCTTTGTCGCAACTAAGGTATCCGACGGTTGCATCGGTCACGCTGTGAGATTCCAAGGTTGTTGTATCAACTTCGAATTTTTAAAGCATTCCAATCATTGCCTTACATTGGCACATCTGCGAAACGTTGTGCGGCGTCATTCGCAACGTTTATTATTTTAAAAATAGACGGATAGATGTTATCAATTGCGTCCGTAAATTGTGCCTTCCTATAAATCGATTATGCGCTCTGTTATGATGTTTCTAGTGACGGTCTTAGACGCGATCACAAGCGTAAACATTGTACTTCGCAAGTTAATACGGTATGCTGAGAAAATTAATGACACGCAACAACGTCTGTCCGATGTTAGAAAACTCCCCTTTTGCATTTTGCTTTGTGCGAAGTGAATGTCGTACATTAACACCAATTGTGTGTTTAACCGGCTCTGTTCCTGTTAGTGCGAAGCCCTCAAGTTGAAAGCTGTGTTCTGTGTTCCAGTAGTACCAGTTTCGAATCACAAACCGTGAGCACGCCACTCCACATGATGCCAGATGTCCACACCTAAATTACATAGCGCTTGTCTGTTTGGCAATATTTTTGTTCAGTGAAATGTGCGGACAAAAGGCAGCACAGCCAAGTCCACAACGCGACAGGGCACTGGCGTGTGTTCTTGGTTGTTTAAATGCACGTTAACAATAGCGCAGCCAGCCCCAAATTTTTTTGGGGGAGCAAAAGTTTAGGGGGGGGCGAGATGCTTGATTTTAGGCGAGCAATAGTATTCTGTTTGAGATACCGCCTCTCAAAGTACAAAATGACTAGATCTTCTAAACATTTTGGGGGAATGGCCATCTAGGCCTCTCTGGCTATGCCTATGCACGCTAACCGTGACAGCTCTTGGTAGAAATTGCGCGTGTTTGTACCAAGGCCTCTCTTTTGGAGGCCTTGCTCATGCAGTCTGCTTCTTTCGGAAGTGTGTCGAAAAAACTCGAGGTTGTGTGGCGCGAAAAGGTTGCCAGCCACTGGTTGATACTTGCTGCTGTGTTACATGTAAGAAAGCATTCAATCCATGGTGTTTTTCAACCGTCGTTAGAAGTTGCAAAGACAGAACGCAGCCGCGGGTTCTCCCTGTCGATACGCGACGGCGCAAGAAGCAAATCTCTTTGGGTTTTCGCAAAACTAGATGGCGGGTACCAAGCTGAGGCGGTGTTTCGTGCTGAGATACTAAAGGTCAACCGTCAATTCTGAAGAATTCATATCAGCGCTATACTGCGCGTGAGTGACCCCGTCGCGTGCGTTCTCCTGCTAAACATTTCGCTCGACCTGCCCGGTTTTCCCGCCCACTGGACCGATTCAAAACAGTCTTGAAGAGTGTCTCCAGCCTTGTCCTAGTTCGCCATGCGAACTCTTTTGAAGTTGAAGGCGGCGTGACGAAATTAGCAATCGACTTTACGGCATCCACTGCTTCCGTTTGGAATCGGAACCGACCGCCAGCCTGTGCGACGCCGATAATTTGCTGTTGTTATTGTCCAGGGCTCGCGTAAGTTAATTTCGTGGTCAGCACTTCCGCTTGTAGTCATGCCCAAGCAATTAAAACTGTATTTTTACTTGCCCGACTCGCTGCTTGTTCAGGGAACACCGGATAGAGGAGGGTTACACCTTCGCTTTGCTCATTATTTTTTAAATTCCTGTCGTTGTCTAAACCCTTAATGGCTGAGTTTTATTTTTTTCTGGCCGGTGCCTTAGACGCCCGTTCTGAAATTTGAACAAATTTACGAATCACACCATTGTGCAACGAAGTTACGTTTCGCCGTTAGATCGAAACGCATATTTTTTCTGCAGTAAAAACTGATTTTTAATGGCCCATGTTTTGCTTTAGTCAATCTTTGACAGAGCAAGCTGCTGACGATAATTTTTTTTTGTTTTTTGCATAAAATTTGAAGATACACTGTCCTACTTTCAGTTGCCCAATGCCGCCAACGAAACAAACAAACCTGAAATTAAAAAAACATGCCATTCGCCCATCTCTACCTACCGCTTCAGTATTTTTTTACAGCCACTTCGCTGACATCACCAACAGAATATACAGAAACGTCGGTTTTAAACTAAAATCTATATTCGGTAACTCGTTGTTGACACCGTGCTCTTCAGCCGCCTTTGACGGTCGTTGGCGATTGATTGGTCAGCTTCAAGTATGCTTATGCGGTCTGTATTGTAACACGGATCACATCGAATGATTCTGTTCGAATAATAATTGGATAGCAATATTCAAACAGTGATTGTGTGACCATCGACGTCTGTAAACAGCCATCATTTGGTTGGTGTTGACCGTACGCAAATAGGAAGCGCGCTAAGACAAGGGGAGATTGTGTGCTCTATCTTTAGCCCATTGTTTGCTGGAATCCTGGTCAAGGCTTTACTTTTTAGTTGTGCGGTTTACCAGATTTAAGGAGAAATTATCAAGTTTGCTGCTGTCACAGCATTGTTTTCAACAAAGTGCGTCACGCCACCACACATCATTATCAAAACAGCGGAAAGGGAGCGATTTCTTTGTGTAATAAGTCGCGTGAAACGAAAAATAAACAGATCTTTCAGAAAACGTTGCGATTAACGAACCTCTTCCTACGAAAGTAACATCGTGTCGCTGGTTAACCTGGAGGGAGTCGATATATCGATTTACGTTTTGCCGGATAGTTCTGTGAATGTTAAATCAATTATCACAGTAATGTGGGCGAATTAAACGCTTTCACCAGGCACCGCTTGAATGCGGAAATACTTCAATGTGTTTTTTTGAATTCCAACAACGACATCACAGGTACATTCTATGATTACACAACTGTGTTTCGATGACGAATGTTTAACAGTGGTCTACTGTGATCCAGCATTTAATGGCTATTTTCTCGCGGCCGAGCCGAGTGTGCATTACTTATAAGTTTTGCTGCTGGATTGGCAAACTTACAATGATTGGAAACGAGATTGGTCGCGCAACTGAGAAATATCTATGAACCTTCACACTTGTTCGAGTGGGTGCCTGCCATGAAAAATAGGTTTAAATTGTTTTGGGCTAAAGGTTGCCCTTTCCGCTATTACAGGCATCGCCTCTACACCTCACTTATTTTCATTCGACGACTGTACACGATTGCTGATGATTTAGCGTTACGTCATCTTCGCAAGAGCCGAGACGTGAATGTATTAAGACTTCCGCAACGCCGGCGCGTCCCTTAAACTGTTCATTCTGGTAACTTTCCCCCTGCTGGGGAATCTCCTCGGAAGGTGAACGTCTCGGCTTTGTCGCCAGTCAAAAAGGGCACCGTCAGCTCAGTTTATATCTGCCAGGGAATGTGATTTGACTTGACCGGTGCTCTTCAACCTTTTTTGTTATGGTGCACCCTTTAAAGATGTCTTGACGAACTCATGCACACTGTTTACTTAAACTCATGCACCCTATTTACTGAAAACCCAGTGTCCACCACCTGATTGCGCCCATGTCTGTAAGTAACCTGGGCTTAATAAGCACGTACCCTGATTCGGTAAATCAGATGCATAATTCAATTGACAATGGCTCATTGTCTGTTGCTTATGAATCACAAACACTCAACAATTTCAGTTTTTTTAAGGAAAATGTTAGGAACCCGGTGCACCGTGCACACCGGTTGAAGAGCGCTGGACTTGACCACGTAAAGTGGCACTGAGGTTTTTCAACTGTCAGAAACTTCGCAGGCACAACAACGTGTTGTCCGAATGGCCTGGACTTTTTCCGGCAGCACTTCTTTCTACTGAGCGGTGCAGTTGCAAAATCGCTTGTTGGCTGCTTTCTGCTCTGTAAATGCGCACTGGTCTGCGGCAAACAAGCTCCACAATAGGACTGTGCAAGCTTGTACTCTCGGAAAACGTGTCAATTAAACTCTTAAAGCGATGCCATTACGTCAAAATGTTTAAGTGGCTCAAGACCTTACACAACAGTAGATGACACTGCTGCACTCCTTTCAGACATCTTCAAGCTTTTCTGTCTGAATTAACGATGAAGTTGGGATGAACTGTTCGCAAGTGCACCGAAAAGTTCCAGTTAACGCAGTGAGCGTTCAACTGCGAATTCTATGTTGCACTGTAGACAGCACACAACGCTACGCAACCGTTTCATGCCCTGATAACAAGCGTTACCTCAAGCCATGAAACAACTTTAGACCCACAAAGTTTACCAAAAATTTTTAGTGTTAAGCCAACAACAGATGTCAAAAAGACTTGGATAAGTGTTGTGTTTAAAAGTGCTTGCTGATTTCTTTTCTACACCCACAGTCTCGCTTTTGATCCAGGATACAGGTGCAGAAGTGTGGCAATGTTTCGCCAAAGTGCAAGGCTTATCTCGATTTATGTGACAGATCACAACATTGTTTATCTACCAAAACTACCGAAAAATTGTGGCTTACGTGTCGTTTTCTTAAAATGAGCAATTGATCAGCGATTGCTTTCAGTGGAAGTTAGCATCCAGTTGAGTTGCAAAATCGTCCGACTCTTTCGGGAATTTTTTTCATACACCACGATCTCCCGTGGCGGAAACTGATGAGCCTGTCGGCGTCCAACCGGAACGGTGGCCGGTGTTGCAAAACCTTGTAGAGTGCTCCTGGCTCCGAGAGTTTGAAACTGCCTGGCCGTATCAAATTATATCATCGGCGGTTCGCGTCGCTACTGCAAGGAGAGCGCGCCGTTCGTGGGTCACTCAACGGCCGGCATCCCGATGATTCACATGCCACGGGACCGCTCGCCGCCAGTAGCCTGCCGACCAGAACAGTGCCTGCGCAGGCGCCCCACCGTTGTCGGTCATCGGAAAACAATCTTAACTCGGTCCGCGTTCGTGCATATGCGCAGCTTGGCGGTGATTGATCGCCGTCAGCGCTGGAGACACCTCGCGATAATGCAGCCGCGATTTGCCGGAGTCATCCTTCGCCCTCAGTCGCGCGGCGAACTGTCTCGGATTAACGTCGTCGCTGAAACAACCGATTAACGGTTAGTTTTTGGTTTTACGCGGACGGGAAATTGAGGTGCGTAAAACCAGCGGCGGACTTCGCGCGGCCTGCAGCCTGACGAAAAATCGACCCAGCTGGCTGCGTGTTAAGGCCAAGAAACCCAGCCGTCCCATCACCCCGACCACTGTGGAAGTACGCCGAAAATAAAGTTATTCCACATTGACCTTTGCGTGTGTGAATCAAACTGTTACTTGATCATGCCTATGGTTCTCTTGGAAGGATGTTGACTTTTGTGGTGTAGTTACCGACAACGTTTAACGTGCGGAAGATTCTACGTGGCTCTGGTGGAGTGACGCAGCGTAACCAGTGTGGGCGATTCGGCTCTTTAACTTAACCAGAGTTGAAAAGAGTTTGATGGGTGCTGCAGTTCGCGCTTTGTCTGTTTCGCAACGAACGCAGTTGGTGGCATACGGATCGAGGAATTTTGACGTCATTAAGCATTCTGCAAGACTGATGTCGATTGCTTCCACGGACTATTGGCGTTCACAACGTTTGCGGGTTTTTGTCTTCTTCGTTTGCTTACACCTGACGCTAGTAGACGACAAACCGGTGTATTTCAGTCCTGCGAGTTTTGCGTTTCAATTGTGAGGCGAGTTTTGTCGCTGGGTTGTCAAGCGTTGAGTGGACCTGTACACAAACTGAGCATTGGGATTTTATGATTGATGACAGCTCGGGCGTTTGATTTGCTTTTAAACAGCGTAGCTGGGTCAACCTGTCATCGCCTGAAGCTGAAATTCGATCATGCATGACCTCATGCGTACTGGGAATTTCGACTCGTCGTGTATTTTCACCTCGAACTGGGCGAGATGCGACCAATTTGATAACGATAGTTGGGAAGTCAGGGTTTGTTTTGTGGATTTATTTATTCCGGTTTGAAGAGTTCACTTCAAAGAAGTTGCCTGGCAGCCTATACGTCCAGCCTGACTTTAGACCTGGCCTAAAATTACTCCGTCGTGTTTAAGCATTGATGAGATTTCTCGATCTAGCAAGTGCGGCTTTAAGGAAAAGGTTAGTCATTTTTATGATCTGCCCAAGTAAATGCAAGTAGGTTTTGCTGGAGCCATCTTTTTCTTTTTTATTGGCTATGAATGTGCACCTGAAGATATCTTGCTTACGGGTAGGTTACGAGGAGCTGGGTAAAACGGGCAGTTGTACAGATTAAGTGTTTGTCAGACGTTTTGGATAGAGAGGAAGAAAAACTTACTTCCATGAGCCATTGGATGGATGTGACCGTTCTGCGCTAGCCACAAATTCTAGACTGCTGAAGTGTTGCAATAGCTCGGTTTCCACACCAGGGTATGGATGCACTATATCTCCTCAAATGAGACCGCTGAGATCATGAATGTGACAAACTCGCACAATTACTGTGCAGCAGTGCGAAAGAAAAAAATTTGCTTGCTACGTTTGACCTGTCACTCATCAGCTCTTTTGTATTTCCCTAGACAAGCGTAGCGCTAGCGCACTGATGCTTGTCAGCAGTAAGATCCGATGAGCCACAGTGCTAAGGTCTACGGTGTCACGTGACCCCACCTCGCCACGCTCTCTTTCGCTTCCCACGATATTGCTTGCGATTGTCCTGCAGCGGCCACTTTAATTCACGTTGACCGTGAAATAATTTCCGCAGTAGTCAGCAGCGTGCGCATTTTGGCGATTGGTTGGCAGGCTAGCGTTTTGTCCTGTATCCAGCATAGGCTACTGACACAGCGATCGCGCCGTTACGAACATAACGCCCGAGCTCATTGTCGCGCTAGGCCTTGGACTCTATGCAGCGCTCCCAGCGGACCACGCATTTCCTGCCCGGGCCTCCACAAGCTTGTTGATAGGCAAACGGTTCTGTTCGTTGTGTTCGTTCATGCTTCGGGTGAACATTAGTAAGACCATGGAAATGAAGTGCTTCACTTGATATTTGCAGAGAATGACGGAGCCGCCATCGAATCTCACCCGTCAAGCGTTAAAGGCCGTAGAGGAACTGCTGACTCTGATCTAAGACCAGCCGATGTCGAAAACCCTCACGGTAAATTCTCCACTTTGATCTTTTTCGATCTTGTTCGTGGTCTCGCTTGTTTCCAGAAATGTAACGGAAGATCGTCCTGCTGATTCTTTGCAAGGCAATATAGTTACTTGGAAATAAATGAGGAATCCATTAAAATCGATGTAAACGTTTCAGACAAAACCTTATATGCCACAAAAAGCATGCAATGGTCTAAAATTGTTTCAATCTTCCTACTGCACCCCTTTATATCTGCAACGCTTTGTTGTTGTTACTTGTTTAGTACAGTGTAATTGGCAAATAACAGGTGCTTGTCATTTTATCGAGTAATTAGGAAACTTTCCAAAAATTAAGCTTTCCCTGCGTGTGTCTCAGCCATAAACCCTGTACATTAAGCCGGAATCATTTTGGCTGATCTGGCCTGGGCTCTAATGAGTTATTTACAAAACCTAATAAGTTAATTCCACTGGGTAATAATAAGCTCAAGAAAACGAGAGAATTGATAAAGTGCCAATTCAGTTTTCTTTGCTTTCCTATTTCGAGTAAGTTCTGTTTTAGACTATTGAAAACTGGCTGTGAATGTAAAAAACATAAAAATGTATATGACTTGTTTTCGAAATGCTGTGGGATTTTCGGAACAGGGTGTAAAGCAGTTGCCTTTTTGTCAGAATGGCAGCTCTGTTGTGCAGACGTTCACTGGTTACTTTCTGCATCAATTGTTTCGGCCCGAGAATGCCTTGTAATTGGATAGATGTAGACATTAAGGAAATCTCTATAGTCCCTAAACAAAATTCAACCAGGTGTTACGTTCACAAAGCGCAAGTTCTGAAATGTAAATCTCAAACGAATCCTGGTGTGAACTGTTCTCAACAACTTCTTTTAATCTTTTAAAGTACCACTACCGACGTCATTCCACAGCTACAGAAAGAAACGAATACCGTAGTCCAAAGTAAAGCTGTGTTTTTTTTGAGAAGGAAGAAAACATTTATCTGACAATGGGTCAGACTGTGCGGCGCGTTTTTGACTGAAAATGAGTAAAAAATAAAATTCTTGTGGCAAATACCTTCGCAATGCCAACGGCTAAAATGTTGAAGTGCTTGGAACGTCGTTTATGACTCATAATTTCTCCCGATTATTATGCTTCTTCATCATGTTCCAACCACTTACACGCTCTTGTAAATTTCTACTTTTGGACTAGATCGAAGCAATCGTCTTACAATTAGCCTACATTGCGTGTTAAGGCGATGCGGAATGATGCCGCGTGTCACGCTTCTCGTTGACTGTAACCGCAAGCGCTGAGATTCGAACCAGCGTCCTGAAAAGGTTAAAAGGTCGCGCGGAGTTCATCGGACACCACACGTCTGTTTTTCAGATCGCGTTCACAACGAAACCCAACCGAGTTCTACGACATGCAACGATGACCGTGTTGGGACGCAGCTGGAAAGGAAGAAGAGTGTCGGTTCGATGAAAGGTACCAGCACACCTGCGGATAAGTAGTCTGTGGGTTTGAAAAAAATAAAAAATCGTCGACCAAGTTTGTGCGGCGGTTGAATAGTTGATTGCCGACGTGGTTCATCACCAGTCGTAATGATGACTTACTCCAACTCAAGATTGTCGTTCAGACTTTTCAGACACGGTGCACCGCAAACGATGCGCATATGTCACAAACGCGTGTCGTTTTTGGAGGAAATCATTCCTTGTTATTCTTAACAGTTCAGGGATAGTTAAGTGTTATCACACGAAATCCCACGTTTTTGGCATAAACTGTGTATGTTCTATGAGTGATTGGACAGTAGTAAAGGATTTAATTGGGTTTAGCAATGGCCGTTAGGCGAAACATATTTCTTGTTAATTAGAAGTAAAGAGTGAATCATTTCTGAATTGACATGTAAAACTTTGACATGTGCTTTGCAACACTGACTCAGAACATGTTTCTTGGTGCGAACTGCAAGTTGTGTAGCAAGGTATCGTCAAGTAGACAGTGAGTGCTAATGCCAATGTGTCACTTTGCACATGCCAAACGTCAGAAACAAATTTTGTTTCGCCGCGTTAGTTTGTAACGTGTTGAAGAGACTAGGATTGAAGTGTCGCTTGGGAATTTTTCTGTTGCTGAATTGTGCACCGCCAGCTGTTTAGCTCATGTGCACTGTAGCAGTTTGGTTTTAGTTTATTTTTTATTTAGCTTGAATTGAGGAGAGGATTTATTGTCAGTTTATTGCTTTTGAAAAGGTATGGCTAAAAATCGACTGAGAAAGGTTCGACATGCTGCACCAGTACAGTTCTTTAAGACTTTATTTCCTGTAAACCCTTTCGAGAAGTGTTTTCAAGGCAATGGGTAAGATTATTGATGGTCTGATTTTGCGAAGCTTGCTTGATCAAATAATTCTAAGATTCTGGCAATGTCCTCAGACAGCTCTTGTGTCTCATATATACGTTGGTAGCAACCTTCCTAACAAATACCTAGATCAGTTCATGTGCCGTTTTCAACCTGTGCGAATTCCTCGTTTATTTTCAAAAGATTTGAATTAAGGTTTGCGTTTGCTATTTAACCCATCACAGGTAACGTGTTGCCCTCAGTAACTTGCTTGAGCCTATTCAGGTAATTACGAGTAAGCTTGTCATTGGGGTACTGATTTTTATCATGACGTACTGGTTAACCTATTTTAAAAAATGAAGAATGTTGAGGAAAATTTGCGGCAAGAGTTTGTTCCCAGCTGAGTCGTTCTTCCACATGCACATTTTTCAACGTTTTCCAACCTAGACAGTAATCGCCTGGAGTGGCGGACGCGTTTCAGTTCTTTTGTGCATTGGTCAAACATATGTGCGGTAGAATTTCAAAGACATAAAGTATTGACCCCTTAGCGACGAACGACGATACTAGCAAGTGTTATCGTGCAACGAATCAGCCGCCTGTCAACAAGCATCATGTCTCTGGTAACCGCCTGTCTTCAGAATAGAGAAGACGATGTAATTAGCAGGCAACAAAATCAGGACGCAAGTGGCAAGTGAAATCGCGAACGTAGTTAAGAGTTTTGCTATTCAGCAAAGTAATTACTTCTGTCAAGGTTGAGCATGAGAAAAGTTGTTTTTTTTTGCAAATACAGAATAGCCGAGACTGCTAGTAACAGAGTTATTGTGATTGGAAGGAATCACTTGCATTCTTTTAGTGTAGCGCCAAATTTTTTTCTTGAGCGGCAAGAGTCCACTCGACTGCGTTTGTGAAAGTTTGCTGTGAAAGTTTTACCATCTTTACAAAGTTTTACCAAAGTTTTACAAAGTTTTACCAAAGTTTGCTTTGAAAGTTTTACCAAACGTGCTGTGAAAGTTTTACCATCTAAATTGTTTAACTGTTTTATCTTGGTTTCTCATTTCTGCGTTGCGCTGCCAGGGAAGCTGGCATTTAAATTTTGATTTCTAAATCAAAAACACCGATGCGTTTCAGACAAATCTGCGAGCAACTCATCTCACAATCAAGGACAGTCCGATCCCGGAAAAAGTACGTCACATCCGTTTCAGTTCGGCCACTCGCTTAACGGCGAAGGTGAGCGAGTCATTGCGAGTATCGGAAGATGTTGACGAATCGCGTTCGCGAATGGTCGGTTGTGATGACCAACAATCACGATTGTGACCGAAGAATCTACACTGTCTTATAGATGTTCATCCGATTTTTAACTTTCTTGTTTTCTTCCTTGCATGCAATGAAAGCATCAGTTCAACAGCAACGTATTAAGATTCAGTTTTACTATGAAAATTCAACGTGTGCGCCTCATTTTGTCAGTTCGATCAACGTCGGTAGATCTACACTGCGTTGAGGGCCGTCAAACGCTTGCTTTTGGTCATAAATCTTACCATATCCGATGACAAACGACAGAGACATCCAGGGGTGGCGATCTTATCTTTTTTCAGAGCGGTTTCGTACACTAGCGCTTCAGCTCCTTTGATTTGCTTATCAAAACCAAGAAATAGCTTCCACCAAATGAACTATCCAGTAATACGCGTGGATTTATTTTTCGTATGTGTCGTTCTTCTCGCTTTATAAGCTAGGTGACGATTGGTAGGAATTGCATCGAACGTTGCCAAGTCACCGTTTTCGTACCAGTCTTAGGAGCCATTGCCAAATCAGAAGTATCACTGCCTCCCTAATTTTGAAAGTTATCATGGTTTGGCTTCAAGAATAAACGAGACTCATTTAACTTGCTTTAAACTGTTTGAAAACAAAGCTCATATCAAACGCTATGAGAAATTTTGTAAGGGGTTAGTGTTCGCATTTTTTCAGGTAGAAGTATTGGTTTTTCAGAATGAAACAGGTCAAGAAAACGAAGCCATTCACAATCAAACCATAACATTTTCAAGTTAAAACAATATCTTTTCCATTTCATTTGGAACAACAGACTCGAAGTTTCCTGTCGGGTTAGATTCACGGCAGGCACATAATAGATGGTGGATTCCGAGTTATCAGCATACCTTTTCAAATCCTCTTCGGTGTCCAGTGGGTCCGTTTACTCTGTTTTGATCATCAGTTGTTCTGACAAGCTTGCAGTTTGGACGAGCAACTAATTGTATTTGTTGCCATTGGATCCCTTGCGCTGCGATGCGTGTCTTATGAACCTGCCTATCGCGTTCGGCGAAAATATTTCTCACAAATGAGACCGATTGCGTGGCTTTTAAATTTAATTAGGCTTTCGCCTGCGTTTTCTTTTGTTTTCACTGCAAAACTGCACCTCCGCCACCCATCATACGTGTTGCGAACCTTCACAAACACACCGCTGTATCGATAAAAGCTATCAGCGCGTCAGCAGACTCTGTTGTGCCAAGTAATCCTGTTTATCGTCATCTCAGTTTGATTGGGCCCGGACAAGTAGAAATGCTGCGTGGCCTCTGTAGATTTGCGCGCGATCGGCTCTACGGACCCCGTTTCAACGCCAACGCTTTGTTGCCATTCGCTGAGACATACTTGTCGCCTGGCTGGCATCACGCTGTGCAGTAGCCTGAGTCAGATCTTTGAAGGCTTGCGTGTTATCGAGCCAGTCGTCACCGCCTGCCGTGACGTGAGACATCTGGGAAAGCATCCTCGTTTGCCTTTGATGCAGAGAATCGTTATAATCGGTTCGTTGCGTCCAGTTCAGCGATGAAACGTCGGTCACTGTGCGCAAGCGTTTAACCTGTTTGCGGTTTCAACATGTTTCCTTTGCTTTTGTGGTTTCGACGTGGAACTTCGCATCAACGCATATCTCGCTTCTGAAGCAGTAAATACCGTTTTGTGGATCTTCAACACTTTTATTAGCGTATATTTTGACTTGATGCTGCTGCGTTTATATTGCTGATAAATGATCATCCCTAGCAATCAGTTGAGAGAAATTGTTAGCTAACTGACAGAAACAGACTTCTATTTGCTGCTGTTCCTCCTTCTGCTAAACGCATTTTTCAGCCACTTGGCTTATACGTGAAGGTAAAACTAAAAACGTTTGGAAATAGGGATTACAACGGCAAGTGAAATTGTTGAGGGAATGAACTTCTTCCACATCTTGCCAATGAGTTTGGGATTTGATTCGTGTGTCCAGTAGGCTGAACTTCCTCAATTTAAGATCTTTGCCACTACCTGTCTCCGGCTACTCCTTATCTACGTACATACGACTTGTTTTGTCTACTCTATGTAGCCCATGTTGAGAATGATTTTAAGACATAAGTTATGGTCTACCTTGCAAGAAATGCGAATGAAAATTGATTGCAAGATAGAAGTTGTTGCAAGTGCTTTTTCAGTATACACTGAGCACTGTGAAAGCGACTTGTGACGGAATTGTGAACGCTGTCTGCGAATCAGTTGAAACTTTTTTCGCTTATATCCAATCTTCAAAATTTCTTTCTGTAATTTCTCGCTACGTCACTACTTAAAGTAACCTAACTCCGTATCATTTAACTTCCCATGTCTGTGAAATGCTTCGGTTTTGCATATACGCCGACACCGGTTTACTCGGAGCTGCCCTTTTACTCGCGTCGTGCTAACATTGGCGATATTCTTCTTGCCTGCTTCCTCGCCACGTTCCAGATGTTTGTTTCGTTCAGACAGTGATGGACTCCGGCCGCCGTAAGATAGCGGAGTTCCAAGCAATCAGTTTTTAGACGACTGGTGCTGAGCGTTTGAAGCTTTAGCGGAAACTTGCTCCGTATCATAAAAGCACCAGTATCTTAACTCCGGATTGTGCACGAATCCTGTTGGATTCGCCCTCATCAGTGCAAAACAATTGCAGTAGCAGCTTGCCTTGAGCACCACAAAAATGCTTGCAGTCCGAGGTCTTGATTATTAGCGGCGAATGCCTGTGCTTTGACTCAGCGCAGCACGATGTCAATCAAGCGTCATGGCCTGATGTTCGCAGGTGCTTCTTCGGTCGCTCATCGTTCCAGGCTCCCCCATCACGTGCCCAACCCTCACATCGCCGTGGACACGCAGATGCGCGAAGGGAGGTATCCCTTTGACCCGCGGCAAATGCAGATGAAAACGTAAGTCGGTTGAAATTTCCAGCAGCTCGGGTATCACGTGTTCGTTCCGCTTCGATGGTCTGCTTTCAACAGAGAGATTCCCAAATAATTTTTACCGTGTTATAGTTCGTCAGGTAGGCATGCATGTCGAAAATGCAGCCAGGTAATTTATGCGGATCTACGGGGAGTAACTTGACACGGAGCGTTCAGCTAATGCGACCAATGCTACTTAAGTCTTTTGCGATACGCATATTCGCGGTAGACATCTAAAGGAAAAGGAAATGGCAATGATGCAAGTAAAATCAGTTTTCTAGGGCTTTTTTACGCTCGGACGAGCTCGCGGCTTTTACTGTTGCTGAAATGTGGAAGTGCAGTCGTAGTCGTATTATGACGCGAAATAGATTATATCGTCATAAGCGTATCGCGTAATTCGCTCTCTAAGACGGGTCACCGGGGGTTGCGCTGAAAAACGTAAACGTTTTCATCGGAAAAACGACGTGAAAATTATTTGTGACAAAAACTTGTTTCTGCTTCTGACGTTTTGGCAAGCTCTGTTGTTACGAGACTGCGATGATTCCTTTAAAATGAGGTCATTGTCGGAATCCAGCTGTAGCTGCGTTGATTGTCTATGATTTCTGTCGCAGAGCCCCGGGAATAAACGGAAGCCCGATATTTTCCGACGTGTCCCTCATACCTATGTCTCCGCAGCCAATGGGAGGCATTGCAGGTCAAATGGCGAATCCTTTCAACCACAACTCGTCGTTGGGGTTTTTCATGAATGGCTTGCAGTCACCCACTATGTCCGTGTTGTCCCAAGCGAGGAACTTGAGTCCACGGCATTCTATTCAAGGTTAGTTTATTTTATCGCAATATGTTTTAAATTGCCTTTGATGTGCTGGGTTGTGTGATTGAAGTCTTCAGAATTTGGAAAGTTTTTTACTGAAAGCTACCAAAATTTTTTGTCTTCTTTAATTTTAATATGTTTCTTTGTTTTTCGGGTGTCGCTAAAGTTTTTCGCAGAAAAATTTGGAGTGCCAATTACGTATTTTTCAATGAATGTGACCACTATGTCTAATAAAGAACGAAAGTGTCAACTTTTGGGGTATTAAACTGGAAGAATAAAAAAAACCAAAGTGTTTTTTCTTCTAATGAATTTATTCTCACCTTAAACAAAATTTACTCTTTTTTCTTTCGATCTTCAAGCCTGTGTTGTATTTAGAATTGGAAAAACTGGCTTATCCGTATTACAATGCCGATCAATCAAACCTGCCAGTATCAGGCGGCTCGCAACTTCCGAGCACTACCTTCCCTGTCTCATCCCCCTCGGTTCCACCCCTTGCCTACTATCAGTTCATGCAGCATCAACAGCGCCTTCTAGCGGCGGCTGCTGCGCGCGGTGACGAGTGCGCGCTTGCGATGGAGAAGCCCGAGGACTTCGCAAGGTTCCCCAGCCCGCTTTGCAGGTGGGGAAAAGCTTCGACGCAAATTGATTTTTGTCTAATGGCACGCACGTCGTGACTAACTTGACGTTTTGAAATCGGAGGGCAAACCATCCTTTCGTTGCTGAAGTGTCTTTATCTCAGTTCCAACCGAACCGTGCTTCATTGTCTGTCTGACCCAGAACGCTAGTTGTCAATCTTGGTGTTGGCGAAGAGCGCCTGGCACGCGGTAGGCAAGTTCTGGATTTTTTTTTATCGAACTGGTCGGCGATTGGCTGTTTGCAGGTCACGTGCGAGGAAGCGGCCCCTGTCCATATCGCCTTGCTTCTCAGACCCGACCTTAGACTTGACGTCAATGATACGAACGTCCCCCAACTCGCTGCTCCCGCTCGTAAACGGCGTGGGAAGCTCTCGCAGCTCGTCAGTTGCAAGTGGTGGAAGTTACGGGCACTTGGTCAGGTGAGTGCCGACCAGATCCTTTGCTGACGAAAGTCGTTGAGAAATGCGTTTTTTGCAGTTCAGGACGCTTGTTTCAAACCACACTGATCACAACGCCGTGATGATCGGTATATTGTGTTTCACTGTTGTTTCTAACCCGCAATTGTGAATTACGTGTCGCTGGCCTTCTTCCAGGCGTTCTTTGTACGATACAGCGAACGTCCTCAGCACAGATAAGCCTTTCGCATTTAGCGGTTGTTGCAGTTTGCTTTATGGAAAGCAAGTAAAAAATTGTTGGGTTCTGTGTTTGCTGCAACGAATTTACTGGTTTGCTGTCAGAAAGTTCAAGTCTGAGTACTTTGTTGCCTGCTACTGAGTAGCAGACAAGAAAGAAATACGAAAACGGCGAAACATGCTTTGAACTACAAATTACCCTGGCGATGAGAGGCGTAGATTTCTGCTGGTTAGCACCCAAGCATTACGAGATTTATTTTCCGGACAGCGTCAAGATGTGTTTCTCTTATTTCCGAAGTAACAACCGTTTTTCACTCCATTTCGGTCAAGTATCGAAGAGTTTACTATTTCGCACCTTGCAGTAACGTTGTTTGCCTTCATTTCGTATTTCCAGTCCAACGTTCGGTCTCCATACGCCAATGATGACGTCACCGCAACAACTCCACGCCCAATTGCTCTCGCGACAAATGAACGCTCAATTGCAGTGCAGCCTCGCTAATGCTGTGCGCAGTGCCAGCGTCGAAAAGCTTCAGCCGAACTCAATTCCCAACCCGTACAACCCAGCGGCGAGCCTGAATCGAAATTTTCCGCCGCATGTGGGCGCCACTCCAGTCAACGAACCCGCAACGCATTCTTCAAAGCAGTTTTATCCGGAGAGAAAAGTAAGGTTTTTGCTGAGCTCGATGCTTGCTCCTCCGAGTGCTGTAGTTTTATGACGTATGATCTTCTCTTCGAGCAGCACAATCGTAAAGAGTCGAACTTGGAGGCCAAAAGGGTAGGGATGCTTTTGATAGTACAGTAGCATTTTCGCAACAGCGACATAGACTACCTCAGGGGTTGGCAAACTTTTTTCGCCCTGCAGACCGGTTTCAGCCTGGCATTTATTTTGCGGACCCGCCCTGAATGAAATAATAAGTCTTTGGCAAATTTATTACAACTCGCAAGTAATCATGGCACTGATTCGGTGAAATCTGCGCTTGTTTTGTCGCAATAAGATGCTCCGACCTGTAGGGATTATGGTAGTCAATGGCAACTGCAGTGTGTCCTTATGTCAGTCGTTTCAGTTACTTTTGGACCAAATTGGCCTTGGTTCGGCACAGCCCGATAACAATTGTTTAACGGATCGGAACCGGGCCGCGGCCCGGTATTTAACGACCACTGGACTACCTTACAGATAATAACTGGAAGTGCTGCTTTTGTGTGTGCTGATCATTAAACTGTACTAATTTTATGGTGAACCCAATGGATTTGTTCTTGCTATGATACATGTGTCAACGTTCAATTTTGTAACTGTCCAAAAAGACTTCGTGAGATTTAGGTCTTAAGTCGATGCAGTTTGTTGTGTGACGATGATCCATTGTTCGAAATGCCTGAGCTGAGCAGGGTTTCTAAAATAGTGTTTTCCTTTTTTAACAGAACTTGGCTAAAGTCCCGCTACACGAGCAAAGCTATTCGCACACACCCTCCCACAGCAACAACAGCAGCAACAAAAACAACCACAGCAGCATGAATGCGATCGGTGAGTTCGTGAAAAGTAGTTTTCCTAAGCGGCATGGAATTTTAAGCTGCTTCCATATAACGAAAAACCCGCACGCATTAAGTTGTGTGATGTCGAAAAATCCGCACACAAGTTGTGTGATGTCGAAAAATCCGCACTCAAGTTGCGTGATGTCGAAAAATCCGCACTGAAGTTGTGTGATGTCCGCAGCGTAACATTTCCAGTCGCCAACGCCTGATTTGCGCCGTGAACTTTGGACAGCAATTTTCGCGTCAGTCGTGGATGCGGTCGTGTTTTCGTGCTGGGTCAGGCGCGCAGATGTTTTTCAAGAACCATTTAAAGCCGTTGTTAAACTTTCGTGTACGTGTTTGCGTTTCGTGCGCACTTGTTTACGTTTCGGCCCGTCGTTATCGGCAGTCGTATCAGCTCAAGCCGAACTGAGCCTTGAAGTGTTTGTCTGAGCGTTACGAATATGGCGTTCCGACAGTGCTTGCTTTGTAGGTGTTTCCCCCGGTTCCCATGGCAACCAGCAAGAGGAGGACGTGTACGAAACCAACTGTGACTGGGAGAACTGCAGCCTTGAGTTCGACACTCAGGAACAACTTGTTCATGTAAGAAAACGACTTTTTAAAAATTCGGTCAACCACCGCATCTGACATTGCACGTTCTCGTTGTTCGACACGTTTTGAAAAGCAACTGCAAAAATGTTGGCTGGCCTTATCTATTCTTGCACACTGTGCAGGTTTCTCTCGACAGGGGGCTTCACAGTGCCGATTACCTGCAATTGCAGCGGTGCAAAATGTGCTGCTGCAATTAATTTTCCATATCAATTGGTGGCATTGAATAGGTTTTCAATGCTCAATGTAAGTTTTGCTGCCAGTTGGTGAAAGTTTGCATTTGAGATAATTAGGAAAGCTTAAGCGGTGCTCGATATCGCAAAAAAGTGCGAGTGAAATGTTTTGAGAACTGCTGGGAGAAGGCGGACTTCGACATTTTTCAAACGTCGCCACCAGGAAATAGAAGTCAACAGTTACTAAAGTTTTTTCAAGTCACCTTCGGAAATAGACGCGTGTCTGGTAACTGCTCGTCCATTCATACAGCATTTGCCTTCAACACTCGCACAGTGAGAACCTATTTCGTCTTGCTTTGTTGCGGACAAGAGCTCTCGGTTCATAAACGCACATGGCTTGTCGGTGGATACAGGAAAAACGTAGCTGAAATCCTTGGTTTGCGCGCAGCATATCAACAACGACCACATCCACGGGGAAAAGAAGGAGTTCGTCTGCCGGTGGCGAAACTGTGCACGGGAACAACGGCCCTTCAAAGCGCAGTACATGCTGGTCGTTCACATGCGTCGCCATACTGGAGAAAAGCCGCACAAATGCACTGTAAGCTGTTGTTTGTGGCAGTTTTGCGTGTGTTTCAAAGTTTCCTGGGAAAGCGCTTGTTGTGTGAGTTGGACGTTTTGTTACACGTGTTAAAAAAACGCGTCGCAGTTGTGTCTGGTTCCGAAAATTTCATGCTAAGATGCAGAGCAGTTCTCGGTAACTCAAGCTTGGTGAAACTTGCTATGCTGATGTAAGGTTTAATGGAACATGCACACTGCCTCGGTTTGCAGAGCCTTAGTGGGTTGGTACATGTTTACATCGATTTGAACCTGTCATTCTCAAAATCAAAAGTGAATGATATTTATAATACCGTGGTGCGCACTCTTGCCCGCTATGCTTCGTTTCGGACATGGAGGTCGGAAGTATTTTTTTCAGAAAGGAAGAAATAGCGGATTTTTCCAGGTGGTGTTGGTGAATTTTCATTTTATCCACTCGAAACTCAGAAAGCAACCTTTTCTTGCTAAACGTTTATCAGAAAAATGTCAAATTCCAAAATACAGGGGGGAAAAGTCCCCCCTGACCTCCTTCCGACGCCCGTGGTTTTATGTTTTGATAGAAGCAACGAACATTTTCTATAGTCCTCGTTGCCAGCAGTGCACGAAAGTAACACTGTGACTGCTCAGCAGTGCGTTCACCACTTTTTCGTGCTTTTCCAGTATGAAGGCTGCAACAAAGCCTATTCACGTCTGGAAAATCTGAAGACGCACTTGCGTTCTCACACCGGGGAAAAACCCTACGTGTGCGAGTTCCCGTCATGCTCGAAGGCGTTCAGCAACGCATCGGACCGGGCAAAGCATCAGAACCGGACCCACTCCAACGAGGTATAAAGCGTTTGAAGAAGGATGTGTTAATTGACTGCGGTAATTCACATGCAGGGTTCCTACGCAGTGTTGAAGTGTGGAAAATTTTTTTGTCATTTTCCAGTCTGGGAAAACATCTTCTTTGGGTCTGTTAGTATGAAAAAAGAAAATAATCTCCCAGACTTGTTCTTTTGACATACAGTTTCATAATATTTTATTTCAAGATTTATATCATTTTACTTACATCGTGTTAAATAATATAGCGCCTGTATTTGATCCGAGCAGGTCGTACGCAAATGTTAGGTCTGAAAAAAGTCCAGAAAATGTCTGGAAAAGGTCTTGGAAAAGTCTGGAAATATATATTCAAAATTGCGTAGAAAACCTGCGCACGTTCTTTTTGATGTTTTAACGCGTCTGCCGACATTTTAAAGCCATTCTACAAAGTGTTTTAAGATCACCTGAGCAGACAGTGATTTGAGAATTCGCACGCGGCTGTTTTTCAGAAATGGTGGCACGAGAGTGTAGTTTTGACAAGATAGAAGTGATTCAAACGAAATCCAAACTTTCGTGGAAAGCTCTTTATTCCCTTTAGCGCTAAATCTGTACTATGTTGGAACATTTCCACCGTGTATGCACCTAGGACGTGTTTGGTGCTACGTTTCTTTAGGGACAAAGATGTGATCAAACCATTATCAATCGTGGAGAAGTCTTTTCTATTTGGCTTGTTGACAATCGCCAAGGGTCTGCAGTGCTCTGTATGCTGCTGTATTACTCAAACAGGCGCTGTGCCGTTTACTTGAATCGCTTGTTGGCGAAACATGTTTTTCTTCAAAACCACTTGTGTCCAGAAACCTTATGCTTGCAAAATCCCCGGATGTACGAAGCGCTACACCGATCCAAGCTCCCTGCGCAAGCACGTGAAGACTGTGCATGGTCCGGAAGCTCACGTGACTAAACGCATGAAGGCGCAGATGGAACGTGACGAGAAAACCGGCGTCACGGTCAAGCAGGTAACTGTTCATCATATGTAGCAGCGTGGGCTTTCTAAAGCAGGCGTCACTATCGTCGCACGTTTGTTTGTTTATTGTGGTTCGCTGATGCAGTCACGGGTCGTTAACTTTTCGTATGGGTGAGACCAGGTGTTGTACTGTAATTAAATCGAACTCAGATCTGTTGATAAAACGAAAATGATGGCACAATTTGAATTTCGAAAGCTGTTTTATCGGCTGCAAGATCACTGTGACGTGTGCTATCCTGCCCTGCAGCCGAGCGCAGGCGATCTTGGGCAGACGGCAGCGTGTGCGACATCATGCCTCTATAAAAAGTAGTAAAAGCATGCGCTGTGGTTTTCGGAAGCGCCATTTATCTGGCTGTAATCGATTTCACGCAATGCTTACCTGGTTGGAAAAAAATGTCGAGTGTCGTGACGATTTGCTAATGTCCTGTGTTTCGTCATAAACATCATTGTCGTTGCAGGAACCCGGTATGAGCAAAGACAAACGGAAGGATTCCAACTCGAAGTCCAACTGTCAGGCGTTTTCGCCCAACGCAACGTCGCAGTCGAACGATCAGGTACGGAATGCTTTTATGCGCTTGAGATGACCTGATCCTGGTGATTTTTATCTATGGAAGATACTAGTTTTGCTGGGTCTTCGAGCAGGATTTTGAAGTCGAACAAGAACCAGCTTCGTGCGAAAATAACATTTATTGCAGCAGCGACGTTGTGTGCGTAAAAGCAAAATCCCAGGGCGTCCATACAGAGCCGCAACCAGCTGGACATTTCGCGGAGGAGGGAGGCTGAAACTTGTATTTTTGACGCTTTCAAAATAACTTTGAAAAATTTTGTGGGGGCAATTTCCGGGTTACCCCTATGGTTGCGGGCCTGCGTCCAAGGATCGTTACAGGTTTGGGTTTGTGTATAAACGCAGTGAACATGCGTTTTGTGTATAAACGCAGTAAATATATATACGATGTATCTTTTGGGAAAACGTACACAACTTCTTTATTTTAGAACAACAATCCTCACGGCAACCCACGAAGTAACCAGTCTTCCTACACTTCTGGCTCTGACGTGTCTGTGACGCCACAAAACTCCCCGCACATGACGTCACAGAACAATGACTCCGGCGTGGATGTGGTCGGCGGTAACGACGGCGACAGTGATGGCGACATTGTCGTCGACGAAAATCCGCTTCCAGGTGAGCGAGATATCCGTAATCCGCGTAGATTATTCGTCCGATTGTATCGCTGGTGAAGTGTTTGGGGACTACTTTTTACTTGCGCAAATGCCGAGTTGTTGTTTTGGCTTTTTACCCGACCGGGTTGTTCGTCCACAAGAATCGTTTTTTTTTCACCGCAAGCGTCGAGTCAGTTTTTTTGCGAGAGTTTTGAACCTACTCTCGGGTCGAGTATCGTCTCGACTCGTGGGTCGAGTACTGTTTCCACTTTCTGGTCGAATACCGTCTTGACTCTTGGGTGGAATACCGTTTCCACTTTCGTGTCGAGTACCGTCTCGACTCGTGGGTCGAGTACCGTTTCCACTTTCGTGTCGAGTACCGTCTCAACTCGTGGGTCGAGTTCCGTTTCCACTTTCGGGTCGAGTATCGTCTCGACTCCTGGGTCGAGTACCGTTTCCACTTTCGGGTCGAATACCACCTTGACTCTTGGGTGGAATACCGATTCGACTTTCGGGTCGAGTACCGTCTCGACTCTAGTGTCGAGTACAGCCATGATTTCAACACAGCGTTTTCCTGTTCGCAGACTCGACGTCTGGCGGCGTGCAGGCCCTGAGCAGGGGTCACAACGCGGTCTCTGGTCTAGTGCTGCGCAATGTGAACAGAAAAATGCAGACGCTTTTGTTGAGCAATGGCCACCATCCGGCGAGCGTGGACAGGACCGCCGCTGACCTGCTGGAACTGGACGGAAACAGCCTTTCCCCCCTCGCTGAAAAAGCAAAATATGGTTAGTCTGAGAAAGAATCGCTAGGGGAACTAAGGTAGAATGGACGCCTACAGCGTCAGACATGTGCTGTTCGAACGATTGCACCGGTGATTGTTATCTTTAAAAAATTAAAGAACTCGCCAAATGTACTGCAGTAAAATGGATTGTTGTGTTTTGTTAACAAGCGTGAAAAACGATGATTAGTGGGTGATCATAATAAGTTGTGGTTCTAAAAACTCAGCGCAACTTAAATTTAGTTTTCGAAGTAACGTGCTCTTCATTCAGATGCAATGGTGTACTGTGTGGGCCAAATAAACTAAGGAAACATCCACAAAAGAGACGTTCAAATCTGTTTTGTTGGCCTTGTTTTCATAATGCTGTAAAGCAGTTGAAAATCATAGGCGATTTTTGGATTGAACATTTACGCAATCTAAGAAGCGATGCCGCATTTGGTGCATGTCGTAATTTCTGACACTTACCACGAGTTTCATGTGTGATAACCTAATCAATTGCTGGATTTCAACCCCGATTGCAATCATTCGTATCGTAGGCATCAACAAAGCCATCATTGGGGATCAAGAGGTCACGTCGTCCACGCCGCAAACCAAGCTGCAAAAACAGGGGAAGTACCTGCCGAACGGGCTCCTGCCCTCGCGGCGACCAATGGCATTGATCGCCAACGACCGACGCGACAGCGGCACGGTCAGTGACGTTAGCAGGAAGTCGTCCATGGCTTCTCAATGCAGCAGAAAAGCGAGTCAGGTGAGGAGTGAAGGTGCTTGGTTATGGACGTAAGCAAGGGGGTCATGGGTCTCCCAAATTTCTAGCGTATCTTGTCATTTTGTGCTTTGAGAGGTGGTGTCCCAAACAAAATCCTGTTGCTTGCTTAAAAGCGAAAGGTTCGCCCCCCAAAACTTTTTGGGGCGGCTGCGCCACTGTGTTTGGTCGCACGCTTAATTTGGAACTGAAATTGAAAAGGCTTGGTTGTTTGCAAGGGAACAAACATTGACATTTGCTTGCAAAATCTTGATATCATGCAGCAGATGCGGTTTTGAAACTCTTTTGACAAATTTCATGAAGGAAAGTCTTCATAAAATTGACTCAACGAACCATCGCATCAGCGACGTTTTCAAATTTGGCACAATGGCTGTGCAATCTTTGAAGCAGGACCCTTAAGGATAGCTTCGATCAGGTTCTCCAAACATTTTTGTCAGAGGGCCACATATGCTGTTACACAACAGTTCGAGGGCCGGACATCTTACGCAATGTGATTGTTTCAAGACACGTCACACACCAAATCAAAAACATTTTCGTGAATATATTCATTTTAATTACCGTCAAAATGTCTTCGCGAGCCGTAGTTTGGAGACCCCCCTGGTTTGGACGAATAAAACTGTTTTGACAATTTCTCTGCGGGCAACGCTCCTAAAGACGCGTGGTCGCTGTTTACCGACCTGTGATTGCGTTTCAGGTTTCAAACAACGCAATCAATGTCGCAGGGTCATATGACCCCATCTCGCTGGACTCGTCCCGCCGGTCCAGCACCATGTCTAACTCGCATGGTGAGTTGTTGGTTTTGAGAGGAAAACATTTTGCTTTTGAAAAATTAGTCGTGTGGTGGTGATGCGCATGGCATAATGTCCATATACGTTGCCTTTTTTCACCGCTTTTTTATTTGTTTGGTTTACAGCTTTTGGCTATTGGCAAAGTTTCTAAGTACGCTTCATAACCTCAGAAAGGCGTTTCAAAGCCAGTTTAAATGCACAAAAGCAGTGCAGTATATAAATTCTTACTTAACCTTCCGTTAATTATTGCTAAGCTTTGTTCTTCAAGGTAAATTTACNAGTAAATTTTCTATCGTTTCGTCATAGTCACAATAATTGCGTCACANTAATAGTTTTCGTCGGAATAATTGCGATGCAACTGATTCGAGACTAATTTTGCTACAGATAAGATTCAAACTGACTTGGGGTTTACTTAAAGTATTTAGCCGTGTGCTGACAGTTTTGCCGAACAAATTTCCCGCTGGTGGACAAATCCAAGACCTATACGTACTTTTGCATTCGTTGCTGTAACTTTTTCTAGTTCCTGTTCGATATCCGTCCGGTTCCGATTCAAACGCAATCAGTCACCATCAACTTCATTTCCTGAGGTCAAAGTTCAGCGAGGCTGCGTGCCAACCACCTCCCACTCCACTTCCGCCTGAGCGCGATACATACAACAACAGTCACCTTAGTCGCTGGTAAGAACGATATCTCGGAAGCTTTCCAGTTGGGGTCAGGTTTTCTGTTGGTGCTTTAAGTTTCAACTTTGCGCAGTTATCTGTGAGTTTTTACTATCGATGATAGGACATTTTATACTTGCATCGTCTTCGTTTCAAACCCATGGAAAATTCTAGAGATATTTTTTGGAAGCGCTGAAAATGCAAGGATCAAAAACAGAAAACGTTGGTTTTCACGTCAGTTTTTGAGCGGCAATCAAAAACGTTTATTGAAAGGTCTTTTTTCAGTAAGCCTATTGCGAAGAAAGGTAAAATGAACACAAAAATGTTTCTTGCATGGTAAATATTAAAATGATCTGGGCATTTGAAGTAATCGACCACTCTACCCCAAACCTGGGTGTTCACCCTTATTTTTCACGTGTCTCAAAATTCGTTTTTGCGTGCTTACTGATTCAAACTTATTTGAAATGGCACTAGTCACTTTCTGTTGTCACGTTCGCACATTCCACGTTATGGCTTGAGTGTGTCGTCACAACACCATGTAAATAGGGTCACGGGGAGTACGTACAAAAAAGGAGTGCGCGTTTCATTGAGGGGGGGATGATACAGCATTTTGAAATGACCTCTGTTTTTTGGATGTCTCGTGCTTGTCGGGGCGGAAGCAAAATTTCGCTTAAATGGGTGAAGATTTTGCGTCGCCTATAACCACGGAGGCTGATGGAAGAAGGTTCTGGAATTTTGTTATCGTCTGGCACAAGTAAACAAAAAGAGCGTGGTATAACCGCCGGATGTACTTCGTCGTAACGCCTTGTATTTTTCGATCGGTGAATTTTCGGTCCTATTTACAGGTTGGACAACACCAGGGAACGGGCGCCCAACCATGGCGCCAACTATCGCCAAAATATCCAACCGACCCCACCCAGCAACATGGGCCCGCCGTCGGGCTTCGCGGGGGACGTCCAGCGCCGGCGAAGCGAAGAATCGTACGTGAGGCAGGGAAGGACTCCCCAGCCGCACGATGTGAACGTGGCTTGTCGCAGGGGTAGCGACCCCGTGCGCAGGGCTTCTCAGGTTTGTGGTAATTTTTTTGCGAACCGTTGCTTGGTAAGCCGTTGTCATGGCAACAAGGACGAAAACCGCCCCGACTTCGCTGTTTACGTTTCCTGCCCAACACTCTTTAAATTTGCTGAGTGCACTTTGGTGACTGGCATGTGCTGTTTCTTTTAAAACATAATAAGAACAATTTTGATGGATTCTGTTGGAATTTCACGATTATTTTTCAATTTCAGGTTGACCCCAACAGGCTGCCCTCAGTGCAACGTCACAATAGTTGGAATAACGTCGCTCCTTTGCCTGGAATCGGCCAACGAGGCCAGCCAGGTCAACATCCGGGATACGATAACAACCCTGGAGTCCAAGTACGTTCAGGGCTGTTTGATGTTTTCTTTGCACTACCAACGAAACGTGGTCCGTCGCTCTGTTAGCTGCAGTCGTACCTCCCTCAAACCACTTTTTACGTAATTGAGATCGTTTCTTTTCGTACAGCAAGTCAGTGAATGTAGGACGTTTCGTTGTCAGAGAAACTGATTGAGTTAGACCAGTGGTTCCCAACTTGGTGTACATCTAGGGGTACATTTGCCTATCTGAAGGTGTACATTTGAGGTTAGCGGTAGACGGAAAAAGTAAATTTAGATTTTACTTATTTCCAAATATTCTAAATTACAAAAGTTCAATTAAAAATTCAGTGGATATTTGCAATTTTACTCAGCCTTTTTGTTGTAGAAATTTTAGGGGTACATGCACATCTGTCGAACTACTGAAGGGGTACATAGTCAGAGAAAGGTTGGGTAGTCCCTGAGTTAGACGAACGTTTAATGCTTGGAATGGCCCTGAAAGTGTATTGCAGCGCTTGCTGTTGCTGCCGGTGTCTTGCACTTCACCAAACGCGTTCAGCAAAGTGCGTTTTTCCTTCGCAGCCTGGAGCCAGGAGGCGCTCCGACAGCAACGGGAGCTTCCTCAGCAGCGAAAGCGGTTACCAGAGCAACGGCAGCACAATGGCGCTCAACCAACTCCCACTCCAGCAGCAACAGCCCAACTTTGTTAGTTACAATCCGCACGGAGGCGTCAACGAGCAGCTATTGTTGGACAACATGCATGCAGACCTGACGCATGGTGGCCAGCGTGGACCTTACAGTAATCATATTGTTTTTATGTTATTGATGTTTGATAATAGCGGGTTCTAGTTGAGTACCATCGTTCTGAAGCGTTCAAAATGATTGATGTATTAGATATAAGCGAGAATGAAACGACTGTTTAGATCAAGAGCACTGTACCACTCCTTTTGCGCTTGTGCTTGTAGCCATAACCGATGCGTGTACGTGAGTGATTAATATCTTAATTTTCTTACTAATCTCGCATTGACGAATCTTCAATTATAAATATAGCTTGTATGATTAACGAGTTTCGCATTCTTACGGCGCGTTAGGCCTAGGATGTGCCCTGTTTTTGCGCGTTTTATGCATCTAGCCCCGTAAAGAGCACTGCAGAATATGGAGTTACTGCGCGGTTGCCCAATAATTGCAAGGAAAAATCTGTTATGGTATTTCTCAAATACCGTACGTTTTGTACAGGACAAGACATGGGTCACGTTCCGGATCCGTCTGCCTACCCTCAATACAACCCACACACCCATCGTATGTCAGGGGGTTTCTCCGGCGCCCCGGAGCAAAACTTTCCCACCGCCCCAGGACACGCACCGCAGGCGCATGCTCACCCCCAAGTGCCGCACACGATGGCGTCTGGCCACTACAGCGGATATCCCCCCATGTCTTCCGCTCAGGGACCACGATACGACCGCGTGCCGCCTGTCTCGCAGCACAATGCTGCGCTCAGCATGATGCAGCAATTTTCACCGAACAGCTACCAGCCCCCGATCGGAATGCATCCCCCCATGGAGTATCACGGCCACCCTGTCCCGCCCGGTTCGGCGGCGCACCATCCGGGAATGCACCGTACTGTCAATGATCCCGCTGCCTCCTTAACACCAAGGCCGCCGCAAANTGGAAGCAGCGCGTCTCACCAAAACCGATTGCGCATGGCGCGCTTGCGTCAGAACGTCGTGCCTCACGGGATGGCCCCACAGGGCCCTGCACCCCCGTCGGCTGCGCCGAGCCAGGCCTCCCACGGACAGCAAGGCAGTGGCATCAACTGCACCCCGGATCCTCAGGTAAGAGTCGAAACGACACAACCGCGAACAGTTTGAGTGGAGCATTGTTTTAGATAGCAAGGGCGGTGGCTTATGTATTTGTTAAATGTTGATATTATCAGCAGGAACATTGTCAACGTTGTGTGAAAATCATCGAATAAAATAACTTATCCACCTAATTAAGAATTTTGTGCTCTTCTCGCGACCAACCACACCTTTATGGTTTTCTCTGATGCGGTGGTCTGTTGACCAAGCCATTCAAAGTAACGTTTTGACGTACCCTTTCGAGAATAGTCGTGTATCAACGCAACATCTTAACCTGAGTGCCGGTTTAAGTCTACGGCAGTTTTCAGGGTATGCGTTTTTGATATACTGCTGTCCAAATACTATTGCAATGCTTGCATGTACTAAAAGAAATAATTTTTGGATCGCAAAGAAATAGTTGGCATTTTTGCAGTGCATACATGCTACTACACCCTTTCAAAAGTGTTTTGACATCAAGTTTTTAGCACATGGGTTTGTCTGTCATTCAGTTGATGTACCGTTGGTCAGAATCTGTACCATATGCACCGTTGGTCAGAATCTGTACCGTATGTGCCGTTGGTCAGGATATATAACACATGTACCGTTGGTCAGAACCTGTACCATATGTACCGTTGGTCGGGGTTCGCACACCGGGGCCTATGTACCAACTGACTGGCGCTCCCGAAACGACGTTTAAAACGTTGTTTTCACTCTTTCGCCGACCATTGCTCTGCACAGATTCCGAACGAAGTCCTGCAGCAAGATTTCCTGGACTGCATTCCTGCGCTTCAGCCGGAAACTCTGGACAACCACAACGCCCACGAGGTTGGTGCGGTGCGACTGTGTTTTGTTAAAAAGCTTGGGAAATGAATGCGGTTGGCAAAAAACGCTCCCTTTAGTGCAGTGGTTCTTAATCTTTTTTCCATCACGCCTCCCTTAAGTTATTGCCCTTTGTTCCAAACCCCCTGACTTTTAATGAGCTGTAAAAACAAATGTATTTATTGGTAAATTTGATGATCAAACTTTCCATGTTGTAGGGCGCGTGAGGGCTCGCGCCCCCCCGGAAATTTATTTGACGCGTTCCCCGGGTTCCCCAGAAACACTGCTTTAGTGGAATAGCGCTTGATGTCCGACTGCCGGTCTTGTAATTTTGCTTAGTCAGCCTATGGTGTCAACGAAAGTGCATGACCTGCTTCAACTGCGCAGCGAGTCGTCATCTTGGCATTTCGAGCGCGGCGTGCGTCTTGACGTCAGCACGCACGAGATTTCAGATGAAACGAACTTTGCGCTCTGCAGTTCGCGTTACAGTACTTTCTTAATATCTATTTTTATGGATATTGTTAAATGGAGTTCTGAACAAAAGCAATTAGTTTTTACACGCGATGTCTATTTTAGGGCTGCTCGTGTGGTTTGTCGCATTGGTGGCTGTTACTCTGACGTCTGCGAAACGTCCATACTTGGCCATCTTGAGGTGAATGCCCATGTAACGGAGACTTGATTGCTATTTCGCTCAAATCTCTGCATTAAAGTGATTAAAATCGACTGCGCGTATACTTGGGACTTCCACCGGGCTTCCCTCGTGTCTGATGTTCTACTTTTAAAAACGCTTGATTTGCAATTCGTAAATTTTCTATTCCTGTTGTGCGTAAGAATAGTTTTTGTCGCATTTTTGGGGTGTTGTTTGGTTCGTCTGGTGAGGTCTCAAAGGCTGATGCTTCTAAATGCCAACGTTGTGCAATGCAGAACCAATCCTACGTGAAGATGCCGGCAGACAGCACAACCGGACCAGATGGAGATAATGGTGAGTTTGCAGAACCAGACGGTGATAATGGTGTGTTGGTAGGACCAGATAATGATAATGGTGCGTTGACCGCACGAAGTGTGTGTTGGGTTGACGTCAAGCGCTTTTGATTTCTTATTAAATGACTTGCGTGACGGGAGGTTTATGGAAATACACAGGAACGCATTAAACCGTTTGCATCTCCTTGAAGTATGCCTTGTGCCAAATTATTTTAAATTACTTTAAATTGCTTTACCGGCCAGAAGCACGTGCTCGTGCAGTTTCAGCCACTTTTTCATTCCTGCTTCATCCGCACCTACAACCCAGCTTGACATTGCCACAAGAATGAAAAGCAACAACAAAAGTTGGAAACACGTGTCAAGCTCTATTCTTAACAGTAAAATAGATGTCGCTCTGCAGGATTCACTTGTTCTGCATGGGGGCACTTTTCACGTGAGGAAACCTAACATATCAAACTTCCGTTTCGCAGCTTACCGCGGCGATGTTGCCCTTGACAACGATGACGCAATGAGCGGCACAAACACTGACGTCACTCTGCCGCCGATGTCGGCTTTCTCGTCTCGAATGGGTAAGTCCCTCCGACAACAGTGGCATCAACCAGCAAACGCTGTGAGCATGTCTTTTCAACGTTGTTGCGCAAAGCTACTGTGTCAGAACAGCGAATGCATTGTTGAAACAACAGTTTGAAGTGGTGTCTTGGCCGCGGAATTACATGCTGGTTCTTTGAAAAAGACCTTTCTCAAAAGTAGCGTATGGCGAGCCCAAAATTTGGGGCGACCAAATCCTTTGACTTTTAGCGAGCAACAGTATTTTGTTTGGGGCGCCGCTTCTGAAAGTACAAATTGACAAGACACGCAAGAAATTTTTTTGTGGGGCATGTCCCTCTTTGTCCTCCCCGGCTACGCCCTACCCCTATGTTTTCCAGCTCATTTTGTCTCTTTTTCTGCCAGCTACTCCTCTGATGAACAAGCCGTATCCCGGTACCAGGCAACTCCCTGCCAGCAACATGGCCATAAACAACATGAGCTCAATGCTCTCCGCGCTGGAAGAGGAAAACAGATATCTGGGAATGATGCCACCGCAGTGAGAGAATCCCTGCTTCGAAAAACCAAAAACCTGCTGCCAGGACTGTCCCAGTCTGCGCGACCCTGGCCAGCAAAACAGATTTTAATATGCAAGATTTCGGGCTTGCGTTATGCAAATAAGAAGCAAGAAATTCTTCGTCAAGACGTCTTTGTCTGTTTCACGAAACAGCTTTTCGCGCGTTTCGTGCGGCGGCCGTGGATGTTGGCGAAGGCGGAAAAGAACTCGTCGTTCTGCCTCACGAGACGCATTCACGGAATGTGCCCGCGGGCACTGCCGGACCAAGAAACAAATACTGTTTTGTTTTTGTTTACATTATGCACTGTTTTCTATCGCGAATGTACCAGACGATTCTTTTATCTGACCTCTTGCCCGTACAGTAAATGCGATCGAAGTCCGGTTTTTACCGCCGTTGCCAAGACTCATTAAAGAGAGCTGCGCAAACAATTACCGAGATGTCAGAGGTGACAGATTAAGGCGAAAGCCGATTACCGCTTCTGCTTACTCATATGCATGCGACTTTATCGATACATCAATATGAAAACGTCGAAACTGATGAACTTCTCCAGAAAACGCCAAGACGATTGCCCAGACGCCAGTCTTGGCCACAAAAAACGAAAAAAAATGAAACGAGCATTTGAAGTTTCTTAGCCCCTTTCTATGCTGCTGTTACTGAAACAAATGCTTACCTAGTTGTTTCCTACTGCCTGACCAGCTCAGAAGCGAAGCGATGTGTTTCACTGCCCTTGTCTGACACCTTCAAAAAGGCATTCTTCGGAATCATTTGTTTGTTCGAGTAGCGCTACATCAAATAATATGCTTTCTAGTTGAAAACTACTATCCTTGCTGCACTCGTCAACGATTGCGCCCGGTTCTCGTTAAGCCACCTCCTATATGAGATTACGCATTGCCGCTGCCCGCTGTAGTTTCCAACTCCATTCGCCAGCCATAATGTTGCGATCGTTCGCATTAACCTGTTGTTATTTTTTAATCTTTTTTTACCTGTATATCCGGCTCGGACTTGGCCAAAACGTTCCTGACGCGAGCGTGTTTGTTTACCCCAATATCGCCCCCCCCTCACCGGAGTCGTTAATTAATTCCCCACCCAACGCCCGCGCTTGCCTGTAATCGCCCCACAGTTCCACGCACGGTACATGCTTGTTTTCCACCATGAGGAGTCCGACCAACTATTGCCGTGCCTTCAAAAGTTTCCTATTCTTGCTATGAATGAAGCGCTTACCGATAGCGCCGTTTGTCGCTCTTTCGCAACAACAGCACGGTCTCTTTGTGCACTCGCCGATGAACAAAATGCGGCGAAAGAAACGCGAAATCATTTCCGCACCTGTTTGCGTGCGGATTGCGAAGTGCACACACGCACAAGACGTCTTCTCTTGTTTTTGCGACAAGCAATCTGATTGCACTTTGCCTTAACCTCGCCCTCTCTCCTCAGCCGCTTCTTGACGACCTCATGNGATTCGTTTCGAGGTTTTGCGTTTTCATCCGAAGTCCTACGTTTCGGTTACACCTGCGNGTTGCCATCGTGTACGCATGGACCTCGGAAAGGGGTCAGGGGGTGCCAAGGCCCCCGTTGGATTTCAAAATTTGTTNATTTGCTGTTAACGTTTTGGTAAAAAAAATGTTATTCCCTTAATGTCGGAGTTGGTGAAATGATTTTTCACCACTGTTGCTCCCTCTCCCTTGGAAAAATCCTTTTGGCCACCCCTTGGAAAAATCCACTATTGCCCCTCCCCTGGCAAAAATCCTTCCGACGCCCATGCTTGTATGGTTCGTTTTTATTGAGCCCGTGCGCTGCTGGAATCATCGCTTTACTCCACAGTGGTGCCTCTGCCAAACCTGAGCTGCCTTTGTTTTTGTTTGTCGATTGTTTGTACAGCGATATGCGAAAATACAACGTGGTCGTACGACAGTCGAGTTTGCATTGGGCAGCATCGATCTACTTGTAGGGTTGGTTGTGGCAGCATTTTTTGAACGAGTTTCAGGAAGGGTGGGGTCATCTGGCAAATGCCGTTTTCAGCTGCTGTTTGCCAAACGTATGTAATGGCGTGGTTGGGAAGAAACGTTTTGACATTAAAACTGTGTTCGTAGCATTTGGTTGGCACGCGTTGCGTTCACGGTAAAACTTACGACTTAGAGCAACTATGTTTGCGGACAATGGGTGGCAACCGCAAGTTCCACAAGCAGACTCAAGTTCCGAAACCTCATCGATGTCAGAGTTACTGCAAGAAGCAATTTTCTTGGGAATTACGTGCTTTTAAGCGCAGTTTGAGATTTCGACATACCAACATTTAGAAGATATTGTAATTTAGAAAAGTCAGCTACAATTTATCTGTTTTCAAATTGAAGCTGAACTAGATTCATCAACGGATGTACAATAAATAAATCAAAACACTTGCAGTCCAGCGCACTTTTTAATCATGGTGTTCTTGCGACCATGTTTGCAACGGCTATCTTGAAAAAACTACTGATGACTTCTTAGATTACATGCAACCAAAAAACGGTCACACGTTTACTTAATATGGATACGGTATGAAGTGAACAAAAGTAGTTTCAAAATTATGATTTCTGGAAAGAGGGACCGACGAAAATGAATTCTCTTTTAAACATCATTCAAAGCAAAGCTTTCTTTACGGTAACGACCAATACGGTGAAAAACGCTTCCACTATAGAGAGTAAGGCAATAGAATTATCTACGATATCAATTCTAAGCTAGGATCATGCGTAGTTCTCATTTTGAACTGCAGCATCTCAGCTCACGATCCTGCGGCTTTTCAAGGCATCAACACATTTTGGCCAGGGATGTTCTTTCACGAATACGTTTGCTGGTCATGCAGTGCGACGACGTAACGAAAGTATTAAAAATGCATTTTTCTGACTCGCGACTGAGTTACCAGAAGCGTCTGTAGTGCGCAAAAAAGTGTATTTGTTTTTTCTCGGAAGCAAGTCTTTTTTCCTTGTTCTCGCGATAACTTTTTTCTGCTGATATTCAGGAACTCGCTGCAACGAAGAAGTTTGTAGTGATGACAACGAAGCAAAAATGTAAAACTTTCACTATAACTATTTTTCTAGCCTGAAATCACCTACCTGCAGTTTTTCTACATGCAATGAATAAAAATCTATGTTGCATGTCCTTGTCCTGGCTTCACCCTATTTCACGCACTTTCCAAGTTGTTAAAGTGCTGCATAAATCCCAGTACAGTGGTTTCATGCTACAAGGTTTTCTTTATCGTTTCGCCGCCATTGTAGTTAGGACTGTATGGCCAAGGTCGATCGGGTTAATCTGTTAGCGGGCTTCTTACAAACGTTTTGAGAACGACATTAGGTTTTNGTTACTTCCACATCTTTGAGCCTTCATTTTCAGTTTGGAGTAGGATTATGCCGTTTTGTGTAAAATGTTCTTTGTTAATTCGCAATATAAGCACAGAAAATTTTTTGTCTAGAAACAACAGTCATGTCTTTTTTCCTTGTGTAGTTCGAAAAGTTCCAGCACATAGCGTAGATTTCTTGAAATTAAAACATTGACCCCACAACAGTGGCGTGCAGCGGTCTGATGATGTCCGGGGCGACTGGCTGGTTGTATGCCCCTCTACCAAATTCTCATATTGAGTAGTTAGTGGATATGTGCTGTTTGTGACGTCACAATATAACGTCATATTCACGTTTGCAAAACGACGTTTTGGTGGAGTTTGTTGACAGAACACGGATGTCATTTTGCACTCACTCTCCTTATTCGTTTTTGTGCAGTGTGTCACTGTAATGAACATAAATTATATCAGCGCTCCAAGTCAGGAGGCACACCAGCACACAACGCTGAGACAGAGCAGTTCATAACCGCAAAAATATCTGGCAACTCGTTAAAACAGGGAAGTAAAACACACTTTGTGCTACGTCAGCGCAGTTCACAACTGCAAGAATATAAGGCTGAGCATTAAAATAACGGAGTAAAACACACTCAACACTACGACAGGGCAGTTCAGAACTGCAAAAACATTAGACCGCGCGAATGTCTCGTCGAGTAGCAGTCGAGCAGAGAAGGTATGAGCCTTGAATGGCGAATACACAGGTTTGGACAATGGTGTAACTGTCTGGGGGTAGAGAGGCGAAGTAGCCTTGCAATACGAAAATTCACGTAGTTACAGCATTTTAATATTTGTAATTTCACTCTGTGGATGCCCCGCTGCCTTGGATGACCGGGGCCGGCACCCCGTTCGCCCCACCCTCTGCACGCCACTGCCCACAAGTGTGTATGGAGTAGCAGTATCTTTGGTTATTTTCCACTGACAGCAAACGATCGAGGAAATCAAGTTAGGGCGTGCAGACCCATATGTCGTGACATGACATATTCTAGAAATTCTAAAACTGAAACGTGGCTCTTAAGCAACCCATTTTCCTGCGCCTCAATTCGTGTAAGGCGAAGGCGTTTGAGCAATTTCCAGCGAGCAGATATGTTTGTTGCTGACTTACCGGCCTTTGAAAAAATCGCGATAATTATTTAATGAAATTAATATAATTGCAGGTCAGTGAGTCAAAGGTCTACGAATCACAAGGGAATCACCAGCTGAGATTCCTTATAGGACGCATACGCGAGGTTACTATTGTCGTATCAGCATTGGTTGCTTTCTTCCCACCTGGCGTTTGATGCTATTTGCTGTTTTTTTGTGTCAGCATAGAAATTTGTGCTGACAAAAAGGTTGTAGCTGGTGAGAAGATAAACAAAACAATGGAGGTCCTTTCAAAAGAGATTCCGCTGAAGTGCGTGCAAAAAATAACAATAACAAAAGACTGCTGATTTTTCTGACTAAATAATAACTTGTAATGGACTGACTTAATCATAGGCATGTGATATTGAAATTTATCTTTATAAACTGGCATCAGGCATTCCACCAGTACATTTTCAGGGGTAGGCAACCTTATTCGCACTATGGACCGGTTTAAGCCTGGCATTATTTTGCGGACCGCCCCTCAATAAAGTAATGAAAGTTTGGCACGTGCGAATTTATTACAACTCGCAAGTTATCTTGGCACTGATTCAGTGAGAGATTTGGGATGCTCCGACCTGTAAGGATTATGGTAGTCAATGGCACCGGCAGTGTGTCCTTATGTCAGTCGTTCTACTGACTATGGACCAATTTGGCTTTCGTTCTGTACGGCCCAATAACAAATTCCTCACGGACCGGCATCGGGCCGCAGCCCGGTGTTTGCCGACCCCTGCATTAAGTTAAATTTTGTCGATTTTAAAACAGCCGGAATACGGTATTTGCCGACCTTTAAATTAAACTTTCATAGGTCATACCAGGCTCGCAAGTCGTAACCAGGGGGTACGAAAAAACCCTGCAAAATGTTTCGCCCCCCTGGAAAAATGTTGGACAGAGTTTAAAACTCTTGACGAAGTTTAAAAAATTCGGGCCCCTCTCACAAAACTCTTCGCCCTCCCTGATGCCCCAAACTGGTTACGGGCCTGGGTCATCAAAAAGCAAATCTATAAAAAAGCAGCCGGTAATTCCATAACAAGATAACACATTCTGGATGGAGAAACTGTGACTACTCAAGCGATTTGTGCCAAATTACTTCACGCGCAAAGAGAGATGATAATAAAGTAGGTCGTTTTCACGAAAATTTTCATTTTATATTCACGTTTTCATGAACTGTTGAAAAAAAAATTGATAAATTGTCATCATGGAAAGTTGTAATAAACTATCGCTGCATTTCCTGAATTGGTCTTGCGTTCAAGTTTAACAATACTGACATAATGCTGCTCAAATATGGGAAGGACCGTTACAAATGTTTAGGCTCTTATTTAAAAAAGGGCCTCCAAACTACGGCCCGAAGGCCAAAACCGACCCGCGAAGCTATTTCGTCAATAACGAAAACATTTACGAAAAATTAGTTGATTTCATAGAATATAACATATCCCGAAACAATCACATTGCGTAAGATGTTCGGCCTTCGAACTATTGTGTAATAGTTCATTTGGTCCTCGGACAAACAAGTTTGGACACCCTGTACTGTTAGAAAATATCTGCGTCTTCTCACGCTTTCTCAATTAGTAGGCCAGCGAACGTGCCGTGCCCTGTATGATTCACTGTGTCAAGCTCGTGCTATATGTCAGACGAAAGAAATTTGCTTGCTGGATTTGGTAGTTCAGTAGTTCGTCGTTAGTGTTTGACAAAAAGATTCAGAAAGAAGAAATGCAACCGTGCTAGAGCCTATCCTGTTACGAAAGGAATTGCGCTTTCGATGGCTGAAGAGTTCAAGCGGTGATTATCCAAAACTATAGAATTGCCTTCCTCTTCTTGGACTGCCGGCCAATACTTTTCAGCTTTAATTTACTTATGTTATCCGAGGATTTGCCAAAAAAAGTTGTTTTCAAAACATACCACGGTGCACTTGCACTTTTGCTATACGTACGTTTCAATCCGAGAATCGGCACTTTGATTTAAAGATATAACAAAACATGTATAGTTTACATAAGTAGCAACAAGGTGATAGAGCAAAACAAAATTACAGAATTTAAGTTAGATTTTGGAATAGAGCTGAGTTTGGAAGCCTTGAAAAGCCGCATGACGAACAACAACGTGACAACCAGAGGTTTAAATGAATTTATTGTGAACGTAAAACAATTTTCATCATCAGCAACAATCGATACTCTATATGGCTCGCTTTGGCACAAGCTGTCTCACTTTCCTGAGCGTTAACACAAAATCTCGACAATCTCGAGCTCACCCGTACCGGAAAATCTTTTCTGCCAAGGAAAATTCGCGTGCAAGCCAAAGAAATTCTCGTGCACATGAAAGCAGGCTCGCGTGCAAACCAAAGAAAGTTCGCGTGCGCCGGAAAAAACGTTTGATGCTAAATAAAATCTTAGTTGCGTTGCACTCCGTCAAGCGGGATTTGTCGAAGCAGCCAAAGGCACGATTTTTCGAATTAGTCAAAAAAAGTTCCTGCAAGTGATTTTGCAAAAGTCTTTGCTACACAAGAAAAAGTATAAGATTTTGTCACGTTGCACAATCATCTGATTTTTAAATCAAGTTTTGCTTTGAAACGAAAATCAAAAATGATATCCTAGGAAAAGCACAATTAAATTTTGCTTCAACTTTTTGGTAGACCTAAACATTGCACGAAAACTTCGTGTTGCCGAACAAGTTAAAGGCGAAAGATTTTGTGTACTCTGCTTTTGTAAATGTCAGTAGAAGGATTTACGAATTAATGTTGCCAGTGGCGTAGCCAGACCAGAAGGGGGGCCAAATGTTTGATCTTAGGCGAATAACACTATTTTGTTTGGAAAAACGCCTCTCAAAGCACAAAATGACTATATCTTCTAAACTGTTTTTTGGGGGCATGGCCCCTTTGGCCCCCCTGCCTACGCCTTTGAATGTTGCTCATAACGGTAGATGCTTGCCCTGAAATAACACGCTCTCTTCATGCAGTGACAATTTCTGGAGTTATTATCTTTGGTAGTTTTTGTTCGTACATAGCATTTTCAAATTGAAAAAGGTATGTCTCACGAGTTTCTGCGATAGATCGAGCTAATTTGCAAGATTCATTTCGAAAGTACAAAATGTGCGAGCAAAAGTGAGCACAGCATACAGATATCAACTTTGCTTTTATTTCAACAAGAACAGGACTAGATACGTCTTTCAAACAAAATGGAAGTAAAAGTTGTGTTTGCTCTGCTCCTTCTCCATAACATCGTTTTTGTCAGAAACTCAGGTAAAACGTAAAATTCTTTATCACGTCATGTTTAGCTTTGCCTATAAGCTAAAGTGTTGTTTGTTGTCTGTATAATCAACAGTCTAGTATGACGACACAATCAACAGTTTATTATTGAAATAGTTACCTCTTATGTTAGACAGCCTACTATGTTGATATGGAGGTTGATAGAAAGCACAAAAGGAATGCTTTCTTTCGAGGTAAAGCACGTCAGAAGGCCCGCAACCAGAGGGGAACAACCGGGCAATTGCCTCCTGAAATTTTCAAAAACATGTTTTGTTCTTAGGTACAACAAGTCACAAGCATTTTCCCCTCTGAAAATAGTACAATAAGAAGTTACATTTCTTTCCCCCCACGAAAATACTAGGTAGTTGCTGCCTTACATGTCAGCGTTTTATTTCCGCTTAATGAAGGTTTCACACTCTTTAAAACCAACTAACAAAGTAACAAAAGAAACATTCTGCGCGTAGATCAGGGTGATCTTACGTCCTGCACCACAACTTTTGAAAACAAAATCAGGTTTATGCTTGTGCTTTGCGATGTTGGATCGTGCTAGTTATCGTAGAAAGGAAATCAACTTTGAGCAAGGGTTTCACTTCTAAGGTAATAGATTGTTCTGGCGGAGTCCGTGCAAAAGCGTTAAATGTATTTGTGAAAGCACTTAAAGGTATTTGTAAATGAAACTAATAAGCTTACGGGTGGTTAGAAAAACGTCTTGATGAACAATCTCTGCTGTATTGGATTGTAAGAAATGGTATATTAAGTAAAGGTCAGACAGCTGGGAGCCAAGACTATAAAGCAGTGGTTCCCAAACTTTTTCGAGCCGTTACCCAAATCAAGATAGCGATTAAGTCTTGTTACCCGACAATATTTCGCAGCGATCGCTCATAATAGAGAACAATATTGTGATTTTGGTTCCGTATTACCCCCTAAAGAATCGCATATCAAACATCGGAGGTAATTTTCCCCCACTTTGGGAACCACTGCCATAAAGCCTCTCTCTCTGCTTTGCTTGAGTAATTGACATTTATTTGCTGCAGGTCATTTTTTTGCTCAGCCGGGAGTACAAAATACGTAATTTTTTTACAAACCAATTTGGATTGGATGCCCTGCTGGCGGGCAAAACCCAGATGCCATTCAGGCAAAACAAAAACAACTACAAGGTTTTTAATAACGTTGATGCATAGAACCGATTTAACCCCGCAGTTTGAGCAAACGACTGTGGTGAACGTCCAGTGTTTTGCTAATAATTCTGCAACTAAACCTTCTCTTTAAACCACTTCTGACAATATTATAAAAAAGGCTGCAAAAAGGTAATGAAACCCGAAAATTAAACTCATATGTCAATTCTTATGCAGCACAAGCACATCCTGATACAGAAAGACTGATACGCCGTATCGAAGATATACTTAAATCTATGCATCAGGTTGAGCGTGACGAGCATGAGGGCGACGTTATTGAAACACTCGATGGAAAAAATGACGTGAAACAAACAAGTGCCGACTCAAAACAACGCTTGTATTCCAAAAATGGCTCTGTGGTCAGTGAGTCTCTCGATGTTTCTTGATTTTATCACTGATCATAGAAATGTGTATTTGACTGTGGGGCTTTAGTCAAAGTGCGCAATTTGTAAGAATCAATTTAACTTCTGAAAGTACACTTTCCCAAGTTCTGTGCTGTTTTAGAAGAAGCCAGTGGAGTGTAACAAGCTTAAAATAACTTGTATAGTCATCAAATTTTCTTTTGTTTAGTAGCAATTTTTCTGTGGAGTGAACATTGCTATGCAAAGAAAGATGCAGGATAAATATATCAACGGTAATTTACTGCAAGCAAACAAATTAAGCAGTAATGGTTGCTGCTCTATTTTTGTTTAGTTTATGTTCATCTGTGACGGACTTCAAGGGACTGTGCAAGTTTGAAATATATTTAGAGATGTTTTGTCATAGGTGAGGCTTGATTCAGCACAACTCGCACTTTGTTTTGGCAAATCCCAGGATAATATGACCATTCCTTGAGTATGACAAACGCTCCAACATCACAAGATGTTCTATTTGGCAAGAAGAAATCTACAAAACAATAAAGATTTTGATTTTGCGACAGATTGCTTGTTTTTTCTCGCAGATCACTATTAACTGCAAGTTTTTTTGCTACATCGGAAAAAAGGAGTGTTCCAAATATGTCAGAAAGAGTAAGTCATCTATACACTTTTGGGGAAGTAGAGGATTGAAAGAGTATTGCCAGATACTAAATTTGCGTATGTACTAATCACTCAGCAAGTTGCTGCACGCAAACACCAGTTTTATTCTAATGGCTTTCATCAAATTTGTCACTACTTATTTCGTTTGTTTGATAGCACTCTAAATTACGAATTAATGTTCACCCAATCTGTTTTCAAATATTGGATTACCACAAACGGAAGTTTGAATAAACATCAACAAAAGTTTGGGTGAAAATATGCAAAACTTTTGTGTGAAAAAATGTTTGGACCAAAAGTGAAAACAATCCTGTGTGGTTTAAATATATGGTACCTAGTAATTTGTGACAACCAGAAGGGAATGCACAACCGCACATCGGAAATTTTCCACGTGTGGTGTACCTCCAACCCTTGTTAATAGAAAATTGCTTGATTTTCAGTTACTTGCATATTCTGTCGTCATCGCTGCGGTCCAGGGCATGTGGCTGTTTGAAGAATGGGTCTCGTTCGTTTCTTTTTCAAAGAAACATTACCTTTCTCCTTCTGGCACGCACACCTGTGAAACCAAAGCTCGCCTTGAACAAGATATGTTGGTTTGTTGTTGGCGCTTTATAACTACAATGGTCTTGTAGCGCCACGACTGAGTTTGTGGAATTTCCTGGTTTCTTTTTGTGTTCTGGTTGTGTTCCCTGCAGCTCTTCCGCACACTGTGCGTCTGGTAAAAAGGCTGCAGTACCATTTTGCAAGGTCTTGGTAAGACCCAGCCAAGACCCGAACTCTCGACCTGCCAGCACCGAAGCGGACGCACGTAACACTTGACCACGAGCTGGTCGCTTGTACAAGAAGAGAGCTCGTCTGTTCTTTGCTTACCGCGAAGAAACTGTAAACGTTTGCACGGGTGATGTTACCAGGCGTGCCTGATTGTTTAGTAATCAGCGCAGAGAAAAATCTGTAATTCAACTTTGCTTAGTGGCTGTGCCCTGCTGGACCGAAGAAACGTTCGTGCTAGCACTTGCAATTTTATTCAAATGAACTTTTCAACTGTAGATGTATCGAAAAGTCCACGATGTTTTCTTTGTCGTATTTCAAAAAATTTTAGTGTGAATACTGTGATCGCAGTTGTACTGTTATTGGATGTATTGCTGTGGCAGTGATGTAACACTTCACTGGTGTTGTTTTGCAAAAGTTTTAACGATTATGGGGAGTGTTTGTATCATAATCGGGAATTGACCGAAATTAACGCGATACCGACGATAAAAAGCTGTGAGATAGCGAAAGTCCATTGCTTTCACTGACAAAGAACTTTTAGAATAGAGTTTTGTGAGGACTTAACATAAACATGCAGCAATCACGATAGCCCTCCCTCAGAACAAGTTATGAGATGAGTTCGTTTAAACCAGCAGTTTTGAATAGCAGATACTCTCACACTTTTGCATACCAAACGGAACTTAATGAGGTAAGAAGTTTTAGACAGATTAAGATTAATTTTGAATTAACGACCCAATTAAAGTTTTATACGCAAAATACGAGATGTAGCATTATCTTATTACAATCACCGGCCACTTACCTTTGAATGAGCTGTAAAGCAGCAACGCTATCGATTGCAATAATGTAGAAGTCGTAGATCGCATTGCACCAGATGCAACCTGCTGCTAAGGGGGCAAAAATGATTGTTTCATGTGGTGGGGGTGCACGCTGTGAAATTAATTGAGAACCTGGTATAAAACATATAGCTCTGCTCAGCTAACTGAAGCTTGTGCGACATTGTGTGACCTAGTAATCTGTTGTTGCCAGAACTACTTTTGCTGTAAGTTTTCCAGAACTACTTTTGCTCAACTTTTGTTGATAGTTCTACTTTTCCTCTTGGTGATGCTTTTTTGCGCCTCAAACGCAACTTACTGGTGTCTCTTAATATTGACAACAAACTTAAACTGGTAAAGACGTGCATGAAGACACTACATGTTGAGAACAACCTTCCACTATAATCATGAGCCCAGGGTTTGAAGAAACAATGACTTATGGGCAGCGTTTTTGATAGAAGATAGAAATAAAAGTTTTAGAAATCTTTTAAAATCAGGCAAAAATAAAAATTAATCAAAGAACTCACGTTCTTGTTTCTGAAGTTTCGGTCTATTCCTTAGAAAGTTATCTGAGTCTCATCTGAGCTGTTTTCTTTTATTTCAGACCAGACCCTGGTGACGAAAACCCACAAACTTTGCTAACATTCGTTATTAGGTTAAGGTAAGTTTCACAGAACCACATCCAGTATCAAGGATTTAAGGTTTGGGAGGGGGCAATATACACTGTAAGGGAGAGAAAATATGTTTTTTTAAATATGTTTGAAACAAATATTTCCGGGCACAACAAAATTTGAGGGGTTGGGGAAATTTGGGGGCACTGTCCCCGAATCCCTCGCCTTGGCTACGGACCTGACCACATCATTAATGACGTTCAATGAGTTCAGATGTTCAGTACTGCAAACTAAAGCAACCGGTGCATGCGAGAATGTCCACATGAACTTCTGCAAAACCTGCAAGCTCACAGAGAATAAATGCATGCGGACGCAGATAAAGAAAAACACCAAGATTAGATGCGTATTGTGGGTACAGTATACGCCAACAACAATGGAGAAAATGTAAAATCGAACTAAATGAAAGTTTGAACTACAAGTAAAACTGAGAGAATAAACACATAAAAATTTAAGACCTTTTTTCCTTCAAGCTTTCACCATTTCGTCTGTAAATCTGTGTTGATATTACCTCTCATTTTAACAGAAAGCAAAATGCCAAATCTACGCTTGCATAGATAACATAAAGCTATAATGTGGCGACAGTAAAGGTTGCAATAAATGCACATCCTCAAGCCTATTTGAAAGAATTTATATACCACAGAGATTCGAGGTATCTTTAAAAAAGGCGTTGGTCTTTGTTTACAGAAATCACGAATCTCCTAGTTCGTCGACATAACAAACCCCAGTCAGCTTTCCTCTCCGAAAAGTGAGATCATAAGTGTTTTGACAGCTTTCTAAGGCAATAGTCGCCAGTTCCGGGATTTCGCAGTATATTTCTTTAAGTATGCCATGCCCGGTGATCTCCTTTTCATATTTGTGAGCACGTACCACGCTTTCTACAGCTACGTGTTTTCTCTTTTGTGTTATTCGTACAAACAGAAAGTACAATTTTCCTCTGGTGCATACGATCTGGTGCTTTGTAATTCGTTGCGGAGCTTGCACCACACCTGTTTTGTGTTTATTGTTAGCTTTGTTTTAGTCGGGAGAAGTGTTTCAGAGGTTGGCCTTGGCTTCACCCTAGATTTGGAAACATGATATTTTCCTATGATATTGTAAGCGAAAAAGATTGTTTTCTTATTTTCAAGAGGGTAAAATTAAATTTCACCACTTTTCCTCCCTTGGAAAAATCTATTTGACAAACCTGGGAAAAACCAAGATTCTCCCCCTTGGAAAAAGTAAATCCTTCCGACGCTCATGGCTGGAAAATTGAACCAAACCAGAATGAACTGGATATTTTAGCGACAGTGAAGATTTAAAACGAAATGATTGTCAACAAATCTCTGTTCTGCAACAATATTCTTTAGAACTGATCGTATGTTGGTCTATTGACCAGTCATTGACTTCATTTTCTCTTTTCAACAACTGAAGCAACCCCCAAAGATGTGGTAAAACACTAAAAAACTTCAGGTTGAGTTAAACACCACTAAACAACAAACAATATTTTTAGCTCATTGGTTGAATTTAGCCAATTGTTAAGTTGAAAATGGACAATATAAAGAATTCGAAAGGCTCCCTTTTAGACTGATGTTCTCACCACAGTTTTTGGTATATTACTGAAGTTATGCAATCTATACCCGCGTGTCATGTTGCTAACTATTGACTTTTATGTCAGTATTGGTTAAGTGCCCATATTGGTATAAGTCAATTCTTGGTTTAGTTAGACTCAGGTGTATGCGGCCCGTGTGTACATTTAGTACGGCCCGCGTCAGAAATCTTGTTCCCCAAGTGACATCGCGACAAATCCAAACCCCATGGCAAATAGACACCCAGACAGTAAGTCAAGAGAAATCTGTCTTGTTCCTCGTATTTTTCTCTCCTTAATATTTTCTATTTTGCGGTCGCTGCAAATAGCGGATCAATCAATCGTTAAAAACATTAGCAGTTGTTTAGAAATAATTCACCGCATATTAGCACTAAATCATTTGTCTTCCAAGTCATAGGTTCTGCTTGGGCTTTGTTTGCAAGTGAAGTGTTGACAAATGAGGAACCACAGTGATTTAAAGCTCACATCCGACGAACAACATTATTTGTAGATAGGAACGGATTTGGCCTATGCGTAAATCCGTCACTGTTTGTAGACAATTCATTTTGGATCATTCACAAAGAGTTTAATGAGGGAACGGAAGCAGTTAAGAATTTGGTATCAAATGAAATTTTTGTTCATCTCCTCCGAGCATTTTCAAGTGGATGTAATATTCTATGAAATGATATTTGCGAAATAATTTTGAAAGCCTGCACCATCCACGTCAGCGGCACTGACCTCACCTTAAATTTTGGTAAAGAAGGCTATGTGCTGAGAAAGCAGCATTGGATTTTCAAACGCGGCATTGCTTCTTCATTGTTTGAGCAGTTCTTTCAATCCACTACTAGGTCGCACCATATTTGGGGCAGGTCTAGAGGAGCCATTCGAATTTCTCATCATCTAGAACCGTCAGGTCGTGCACTACATTGAGACGTCGACGGATTGGACTCACAAGCCGCAAAAAGGGCCATACCCTATTTGTGGAAGTAGGAGCGGAAACGTCTGACACCGGTGCGGGTCGGTTAAACCTGATCCACGCCGTTCTTGGCAGGGCCATTCCAGGAGGGTGGGTGCGGATGTCGGGGATGAAAGTACGGGGATGAAGCCCAACCCCTCCGCATTCCATCGGTGATCCATCCAGGACGTCGAACTTCTGTTGTTGTCGTCAGATGAACTGATGAGTTGTTGTGCGGCGGGTACAAATGGGTGTCTCGATTTGAGAAGCCGTGCATTCCCACCGGGTGGACAGGTGAGCGCTTAGGGGAGCAGTAGTCAAGGCTACATGGAATAGCGTGCTAGTGACAGCATGGCTCCTTTGCGACGAAGCTCAGCAGGTTGGATGCCTGCGAGGATAGGAAGTTTGTCTGCCAGTGTAGAACGCAAGTATCTAATCACAGTCCGCAAGTCGTCGTTGATTGCAAGGTCAAAGAGGCGTGTATGAGCACTACGGCGCCAGGCAGGAGCACAGTACTCTGTTGTTGAATGGACCAGGGTTAAGGTGGCTGTTTGCAAAGTTGTTGCCTCAGGACCCCAGCCCGAGTCAGCAAGCTGTATGAAGAGTGCGACGCGTGATGTCAGCTTTTCACGAAGTGATACAAGGTGTCGGCGATACGTGAGCGTCCTGTCCAAGGCTGAGTCGAGGTATTTGGGCTCAGAGCAAATGGGCAGTGTTTCGTTGTTGAAGTTGACTTTCAGCTCACGTTTAACTTCCTTGTTGAAATGAAAGACCATCGGCACCGTCTTTGTAGTGCTGAGCTTTAACTTCCAGGTATGGAGGTATTCACCTATAGTCGCCATTTCTATGCTTATTATTCCTTCCACTGATTGCCAGTCTCTATCAGCATGAATGATCACTAGTGTGGCGGCGCATCCCGTCCCATGTCTGGAAAGCACGCAGTCAGGAAGTGCTTTATAAAGGCAGCTACGCACAAGCAACAATAGAATGAACCTGGTCGAACGGGGAATATCTATTGTTGCTTGCCCGTTGCACTGGTGAAAATGGCGTTCCTTCAGTTGAGCATTCGAATCTCCCATGAAAAGCCACAACTAAACTAGATCAACGGCGTATGCATACTTCCTGGAGACGTTTTGGCAAGTCAGAGGTGTAGATGTTGAAGAAAAAGGGTGCCAGGAAGGATCCCTGCATGTGGGACGCCATTTTTGAGGCGACGTAACCTGCTCCTTTGTTGTTAGTAGTGGTAAGGGTGAAGCTGCGATGTCCAACCAGCTCCACGACCATGTGTCTGTCAGGTAGATATCTTGCTGGTGATGGCGCGATGCCATACAGTGCCGTAGGCTGCTGTGAGATCGACAAACACAGCTCCAGCCTCCTTAGCTGAAAAGCTATCGTCGAGGTCTTGCTTCAGCAAAGTGACCTGATCTACGGCCGAATTCCCGTGTCGAAGCCCGCCTGTTCCTGCGGGAGTATTGTGTGGATGATTGGTTCCACACAAGCGTAGATGAGTCTCCCGATGATCTTGAAGGGAAAACACAGCAGGCATATAGGCAGGGCTACCACAGATCTACAACCAAAAATAAGGACGACTGGGGAAAATTCGATTTTCCTACCCGAAATGAAAAAACATTTGATGATATTGTTTCTGTTTGCACGACTAACGTCAGATCATATATTTGCGTATTCATCTCCAGACACAATATGCTTCAGCAATGTCTTATTCTTAGAAAAAAGACTCGTGCATCTCGAATTCCTACTTGCAATCGTCACGGAAAACGTTTTGTCGCTTGCTTGTTTCTTGACTTAATTAAATGCTAAACCTTCACTAAAAATTAATCTTCCTCAGAATCCCTAACCAGTCTAGACAGCTTACAGTGCGAACAATGCCATATAAGGCGTTCCGTCTTTGTGCTGCAAGATTATACTAATTTTATGACCTCACAAAACCTTGGTTACCAAATGTTCAAGATGAGATGGAAATGATCTGTATGTTCATCATATATTGCCCATTCAAAGTTGTTATGCTACAGAAAATAAGAAAAAATAAAGACGCAAGTTACAAATAAGGAAATTTCTTAGAAATAAGGACAATGACATTTTCTAAGACGTAGTACTTCAAAATAAAGACAATTCTTAGAAATAAGGACGGTTTGGTAGCCCTGCATATGGGACGATAACTCGTTGGGCCTCCCAATGTTTTTTCCGGCTTTGGATCGCAACTAGTTCTCTTCTCAAGATCCTGGTGATTTGTAATTCGCTTATGCAGGAAGCTAACAAACCGGATAACCAGGATTTGAGAGTTGACCCGGCGTGGAGCATAAAATACCGGAAAATAGGATCCAATCCCGGAGATCTTCCTGGATCGAGGTGGTTGAGGCGGTAACAAGCTCTTCTGGCGTTATGAGGCCAGGACATTACATGGGTCGGACACCTTTTTGTTGGTGAGCCTTGTGGGCTCACGGTACCTCGTCTTGTGTGTCCCATTCTTCACGAGTTGTGAGGCGATGGAGTGTGCTGAGGCGGGGCACAGGCGAGAGGAGTGTCCGGATCGTCCACAAACTTTATCGACCCTTTAGTAAGTTTATAGAGGAGTGTGCGGACATTACAGTAAGTTTATGGAATTGACAGCTTCTTCTTATCGCTCCTGCCTCTTCTGGTCGAGCCGTGAATGTAGGGACGAAGCGGTTCTGCCAGAGTCAGCACCCACTCGGGCAAGGAGGAAGGATCGATAAAGGGTTTCGCATTCTTTTTTGTCCCAACAGTCGCGGTAAAGGGTTTCGATAAAGGGTTTCGCACTCTTTAAAGGGTTTGAAGGGTTTCAATAAAGGGTTTCGCACTCTTTAAAGGGTTTAAAGGGTTTCGATAAAGGGTTTCGCACTCTTTAAAGGGTTTGAAGGGTTTCGTATAAAGGGTTTCGCACTCTTTTTTGTCCCAACAGTCTTCTTTGTCCCAACAGTCGGGAAGGTGGTTGCTTGCAAACGTTAATTATCTTATATCCTGCGACGTCTACGCACAACCACTTAGACTCTAATTGCTCTGGAGACTAATCGACCAGTATCCATTGCCATAGATGGCGGAACCTTGGGGGCCGCATAGGCTTAGGCCCCCTCACTTTTATTTCTGGGATCCCTGGCCTCTCCACATTTAAATGTCGAATTTTGCTTAAATAAGTTTAAGTAACACAATTATTTGAAAAGACGTTTGGTGGTACAGAACTCGGAGATGGCGTGAAGTAAGAGATTCATCCCAAAGCTTTTCGTCTGACACTCTTCAAGGGATATCGCCAGAATGAAGTGGAGGTACTACCGAGCTGGATTATATACAGAAAAGAAGAGATCTCATTGGTTAAAGCAGTGGCCAATAAGTAAGGGTTTAGGAGATAACAAAAGGTCAATTACGTTGACGTAATCTACCAATTTGTGTGCCACTGTGACAGTCGGTACGTTGGTCGCACGCCTCAGCGCTTAGAAGAGCGAATCAAAC